>Ga0302250_1000088_pt1 | contig 142068 bp, 135 predicted proteins | sample AAG_RA_Asp_MG_FD_193536 | JGI IMG/M metagenome (GOLD analysis project Ga0302250, IMG submission 193536) | Enriched activated sludge microbial communities from anaerobic digester in WTTP, New Holstein, Wisconsin, United States - AAG_RA_Asp | ecosystem: Engineered > Bioreactor > Anaerobic >... | reverse complement strand
CATCAGAACAACTCCCAGAAGATCTGCGTTCTGTTGTGTTGCAAGCAATTCGGAAGTACCAAGGATGAGTGCCAACAAGGCCGCTGGACCTGACCGAAAAGCCGTCAGGTCAGCGCCCACACCGTTATACGGAAAGAAATAATGACAGAAAAAGAACAAAACGAAGTCATAATAGAAATTGGTGGGAGTCCCGACGAATGTGGTGTTTCTCTATGCATCTACGGCGAAGAGTTAGTGCCTGGAGAAATATCAGAATTGCTCAGGTGTCTGCCAACAAGCTCACATCTAAGAGGTGAAAGGAAAGGGCCAAGAAGTCCAGCTTTTGATAGGGGGGCATGGATTCTTGAAACTCGAGGAGAGCCTCCGATGATACCGGAGGTACTCACTCGCAAATTACTCATGATGGTTCCATCTGATCCTGAAATATGGAAGCAACTGCATGATAAGTTTGAGATTCAAATCAGGTACGGCATTCATATGAGTGGTTGGAACAAGGGATTTGGGCTGTCTCGTCAAATCATCGAATGGATCAAGATTCTTCGTGCAGACATTGAGTTCGATATCTATACATACGAGGAAGAAGAGAACGTATAACAAGACAGTTGGACGCCGCCTGCCCGAAAGACTGGGCTGGCGTGTCAACTGCCAAACCGTTGAACAAATAATATCAAAGGCGATAACAAGTTGACTCACATCAAATCAATAATTATTAGCCTCTCAGTCACTATCATTCTTTCTGTGGTCGCATCGTTGGCACACTCAGCAGACTTAAAGCAGAGTGCTACTTCAGGGAAATACATCAAGGAAACAAATAATGAAATAGCAGAAATCGAAGTTAAAGAAATCTCGAAAGGGAAAGTCCACGTAACAGGAATCGCTTTCTGGGGAACGAAAAATGAATATGGTCCAAACATAGGAAAACTTGATTTTACCTCATCACTGAGAAATGGTCGTATTAAATATTCAGAAAAAGGAAAGTACAGGTTAGAGTTAGTCTTCAAAAAGAAAGGTTTGGAGGTCAAGGAAAATGGTTTTTCAGATAGTTTGGGCATGAATGTTACTTTTTCCGGCAAGTACACGAAGAAATAGAATGCTCAACCACGCGGCGGCACACGGTCTCCGCTTCGCTACGTCGGTGCGCCTAGGCCCCGTTATGCAGAGGAGAATATGGACTGGACATATAACACAATTTGGACAGAACAATTGCCCTCGGGTCAATTTCAAAATGTCACATGCACAAATACGAAAGCTAACCTGAGTGAGCACATTCCCGGCTCGTATTTCATCGTGAATAATTTTAAGCCAAAAAACAGATGTTTTGACAGTTTCTCTGCAATTACAACAGCAATCTTCTTGGAGTTAAATCTATCTAATATTCACTCATTTCATGGGATTTCTAATCTTGGACCAATAAAGCGCCTCGAACTCTTTTACTGCACAAAACTAGAAAAGGATGACGGACTGTCAGAACTTAAGGATGATATAGAGTGGCTACATATAAACCAATCCAAGAAGTTTTCAGCAAATGAGGATTTATTAAAACTTAAAAAATTAAAGGTGTTGTGCCTCAATTCATGTGCTCCACTGGAAAACTTACAATTTTTAAAAGAGTTTCCTGAACTAGTTGATTTTCGTTTTGTAAACACAGACGTGTTGGATGGTGATTTAACACCATTACTTGAGCATCCAAGATTGCTAAATGCTGGTTTTCGTAATAAGCGACACTATAATTTGAAAGAAAATGAAGCTGACGAACACTTCGACAAAAAATCTGAACCAGAGAAGGATTGGGTTTATAAAGGTAGATTTCGAACTTTTAGATACAAAATATTCTCATAAGTTAATAACTAAGCATAACACTCGGCTTGACCAGTCGGCGATAAACCCGCCTCTGGTCAGCCTCAAGCCGTTGTCAAGGAATTAACGAACACAATGCTGAAGCTATCAGAAAGAACAATAAAGGCACTTGGGAAGATTGTTACCGGCGATGAGCGACTATCTCCTTACCGGAGCGGTCCAAATCTCGTTGCGCTCTTCAACGATCTTGGCATTAACGACATATATGGACAAGGATTTCCATCCCGTTGGTCTTATGCGGAAGAGTCTATTCGAAAGATTAATGGGAGACCTGAACTCCTTCTTCTAATCGAGATGATTCTCGATCCCAGAGAGTTTTTGAATACAGAATTTGAAGTTACAAAAGCCATTGAATTTATTAATCAATATCTTTCATACGAGAAGCATCAAGTAGTACTTGTGGGTGGGCATGCAAAGGTGCGAGATCTGAATGGGTTAGATGTAGATTTTGAGCACCCATTCAAAAGCTCAAAAGACGATGCGCATCTTTTCATTGATGAACAAGTAAAGAAGTGTGATGAAAAAATTGCTTCGGGCGACTACTACGGTGCAATAACCAATGCTAGATCTTTGGTAGAAGCTATCTTGACAGAAATAGAAAAAGAACTGGACGCATCCGCTCCCGACTATGATGGCGATCTAGTTAAGCTTTACAAACGCGTTGCAAAATTACTGAACCTAGGCCCAGAGCGAAAAGATATTTCTGACACCCTCAAACAAATCCTTACTGGTCTTAGTAGCATAATTGCTGGTCTTGCTGGGCTCAGAAACAAAATGAGCGATGCGCATGTAGCAAGCTATAAGCCATCAAAGCATCACGCAAAATTAGCAGTAAATTCTGCGAAAACCATTTGTGATTTTCTTTTTGAATCAAAGCAATACCAACGAAAATAGTTCAGAATAATCAAGCCGGTAAGGAGCTACTGTGACTATCGATGAAAAAAAAGAAGAGCTAACGTTATTTGTAACTGAAGCGAAAAGACTTACTTCTAAGCCTTTTTTCACATATCTTAAAGATAACGATGTCTGTATCTCACCTAATAATGAACTTGATACCTCTCCAACTGATGATCAAATTGATGTATACGTTCTTCATTTTAGAAAATTTATACAGAAAAATGACCGTGTTTGCGTACAAAATGTAAATAAAATAATTTTATCAATGCCAAGTGCAAACTTATCGGAATGGGCCAAGATATATAGTGAATTTAATAACTACTGTAACCGTGAATCACTCATTGGGCGCGTTAGTATCGCTGGGAACGATAGTTTAACTTATTCACTGAAATCTCTTTTTGACACACGAACATACGGTGATTTATCACATTTAAATAAAGAAAAGAGAGAAAAACATAAAGATCTCAGTTCTAACGTAACAAAAGAAGCAATATATAGGCACGAATTTATAAGTTTTTTGCATGAATCTGGTGAACTTATAGAAGAAATGGCGAACTTTTGTGAAGCATTGATATAGAGAGCATAGCACAACCTACAGGTTGTGCAGAAAATGAAACTGATTAATTTCGGAGCAAATAATGATGAGAAGAATTCTTAGGATTGCACTTGTGTGCTCTGGTTTATATGCGGGATACCTTACTACTCGAAAATGTAGATCATCTAAAAAAACAAGAACGAGAGGAAATAAGTTGAAAACAATAGATATTTACAATCTTGATGTTGGAACGACAATCTCAAGTGTTGACAAAAAACAGCAGCAGTATGCCACGTTAACGCTGACTCTTGCAGAAAATTACAAGGAGCAAATTTTATCGCTTTCTCATGGAACTCAGAGAACTGAGAATTATGTTTTCTCCAGTACTGGCATTGAGAAAGAATTTTCGTATGCTTCACCGAACTATGGTAAATGGGTGGTAACTTCGACAATAGAGCTTGGCGGTAATGGTAGTGCAATTGAGAGTATTCTAGCTTATGCAACAATGCAAGACGAAGGAGTGTGGGATCTCTGCGAGATTCTCACATTTTTGACAGGAAGACGAGTTACAACAGAGGAGGAAACCAGGCGATACAGCCATAAATCCATCGGTGCTCACGCATGCGCTCCCCATGATGTTTTGATTCTGTCAGGCATTGCAATGAACAATCGCAAGAGTCTAATCGACAAAAAGCTTTGCGAAGCATTCTTGTTATACAACGAATCCCTGTCACAAGATTCAATGGTGATAGTAGCTGGTTTAGTAAATTCTGCCTTTAACGTCTTGCTTGATCATGCTACTGACCCAGTTAGCCCTGTACCAAAGAAAAAGCGGACAGACATAAAGTCAGAAATTAACAAAATCATCGATGCAAGTGATCTTGAGAACGAACAGAAAGAAGCTTATAAAGCATTAATTGGGTCTAGAGTGGATCAAGGCACTGATTCCTTGGTTGACAAGACAAAACGACTTCTTTTGAAGCTGGATATAATTCAGGAACCGATTGAAGAAGATGTTATGACAAGAATTAAGTATATTAATACGTTAAGAAACTTATCAACTCATGCCGGGAAAGTGCCAAAGTTAAAAGGACTGGATGAAGAACAATCTCTACGTTATGCCGGAAGTATTGTGACAGGCGTAATACCAGAAATATGTTGCATGGTCTTTGGTGAGGCACTGGGACTGTATAGCAATGGTTCGGGATACTCGGGTTTATTCAAGAAAAATTTAACCACGTTTTTTAGAGAAGGCATCTGGCGTGAGTGGACGCTTGAAGTTGAAAGTTTTGACGAGTGGTTTTACCAATAGGTAAGGATGTCCCAACTCTCGTGTGGACTCGGTCGCGGCGGAAAACCGGCTACGTCGGTCACACTCATAGCCGTTGGATGAAAGAAAAATGAAACAAGAAATTATCAACAGATTTGAAGTGCTCAATACTCGTGAATTGCTGCTTGGCCTCGAAAGCCTGTCGTAGACGTGGTCACGTTAAAATAGGACAGGCTGGTCAAATTCGTCGGAATACGCAATGGCTGGGAAAACATGCGAAATCGACAAAAACTGAAGAAACCATTTGCACAAATAATTGCGCTGCCCCCTTATTTTACCTGATAGATTGTTGTTAATGAATCAAAGTGTTTTGAATATGAAATGATATATATAGGAGCTTGGTTGCCCTCTACACTTACTGTAGATTGCAATGTAAAAGGCCTAGGTTCTCTTGCTCTTGAAAATGCCACAGCAAAATTTCTTGTAATGTTTTCTACTTGGTGAACAAATCGGAATGGAACTCGTCCAATACTATAGTTACCCACAAATTGCAGATGGCAAATAGTCTCATCACCCTCTGGTGATTGATCTGAACTTTTACATTTTGCTTTATAACCAAACTTACGGCTATTCGAATTTAGTACCCTTTCCATTCTTTTTACTTCGTTATTTGCACTTCTTTTAGCAGACACAATCTGTGGTTGAGATTGCAAATCTTCTTCTGGCGAAGATATAATAAATTTTTTAAGAACCCCAGTATCTACTAGCATGTTTGCCGCTTCTGCAGCTTTTTTTCGCGTTTCATAGAAACCAAACCACACTAATATATTTGTTTTTGATTTTGAAAATATAAAGGCTTCTATATTGTTCGCACGAAGACTATTTTTAAATGATTCTGCACTCGTCAGCTTTTTAAAAGGCACTGCAATATAAAAGCTATTTTTATTGTGTACAATCAAACCGTTAGGTTGCTTGTTAGAATTATTGGTTTTCTTATATCCAGGACAATTCTGGTCTGTCATGTGGATTGCGCCTTGTGAATCTTCAAATTCATAAATATCGGCATTTGTCTTTGTACTGAAAGATAACAGAGCAATAATTATGATAATCGTGTAATACATAGCTGCCCTCCACAGTTACGTTGATATGCATTATGCATAATATAAGCACAACTCCAGTTAGGCAATATTTTACTGCATGAATTCTAATTTAGTTATATAGAAGCGCACAACTCTTAGTTGTAATCTCTCGCCCCAAGAGGTGCAACTATGGCAGACAAAAATGTAGTAAGCGAATTGGGGCAAAAAATTCGATTATACCGCCAAGATGCAGGTCTATCACAGGAAAAGCTTGCCGAACTTGTAGGTGTTACTTTTCAACAAATCCAGAAATATGAAAATGGCAAAACGGTACTAAATGTCATTAAACTCCAGCTAATTGCAAAAGCTCTCAATCGTACAATTCATGATTTTTTTGATGATTATCGAGCTGATGAAACCCGTTTAACTGCTCAAGAGATGAGCCTCATATCTTCTTTTCGCAAAATCAGAAATGTTACTTTAAAAAATGCCATTTGCACATTAGCGCAAAATATCAATCGTAAAAGTCGGTAGTACACAATTCATTATCTCCTCTTCCTCCCTAAATTAATTACAGCAGCAACATCTTGCCTTAGCTACCTTTCATTTATATTATTTGTTTCATTGCTTTGATAATTTCTTAAATTGAGGATTACACCATGAAACAACCATTGAGATTTGCTCCAATTGTTCGTGTTAGTACAGAAACACAAGAAAAGGCAGGTGAAAGCCTTAAAACACAAAGAACCCAAATTGAGAACTATGTTCGCAATTTAGGCGGGAAAATTCCTGACTATTGTTGGGCATATAGTGGTCAAGAACATGCAACCCCAGACCAAGAAAGAAGAAAACTTCACCAACTACTCGCCGATTCTTCAAAAGGTATTTTTGATGCTGTAATTGTTTGTGATGCAAGTAGATGGACACGTGACAACCTAGAAAGCAAAAAAGGTTTAAAAATTCTACGTGATAACCATATAAAGTTTTTTGTAGCTGGGCAGGAGTTTGATTTAGCTTCACCGGAACAGCGTCTATTTTTAGGACTGTCGGCTGAATTTCATGAATTTCAAGCAAAGCAACAGAAATTGAAAAGCATACAAAACAGGATTGCACGTGCAAAGCGTGGAATCCCTACAGCAGGCAGATTGCCATACGGAAGAACATTTAATTCCACCACAGGCAAATGGGGATTAGACAAGAAGAAAGTCAAAGATATTGAATGGGCCGCTGAACAATATCTTTCAGGAAAAAGCGCTGTAGCGATAGCACAAACACTTGGTATGGACTCATCATATTTGTGGGAAGTCTTAACTAAGCGTTCTGGGGATGAGTGGTCTATTGAATTTACACTAAGCGAGATGAATATACATGAAATCGTTAAAATTAAAGTTCCGCCGCTGTTATCAAATCAGACAATATCTGCAATACATGAGCGAGCTCAAGCAAATAAAACTTATATGCATGGACAAATTAAGAACAAGTATCTGCTTTCCAGGATGGTATTTTGTACAGAATGTGGCGGATCATTTAGCGGACAAACAAATCACGGCAACAGACGATATTATTGCCATCCCGATAAAAGAAAAACTCAATGCGACCCAAGCATATGGGTAAGGGCTGACATGCTTGAAGAAGCAGTTTTACATCATATTTTCCATATCTTTGGCGATGTAGCATCTATGAAAAAATCAATTGCAAAGGCAATCCCAAATCCATCGCAAATTGTAAAATTAGAAAAGCAAAAATCATTTTTAGAAAATAAAATAACAGCAACAATCAAGGAGAAGCAGAATTTAGTACGCTCTATTGCAAAAGGCATACTTACTGACGAAGAAGCAGCAAATGACATGAACAAAATTAGAGAGAGAGAAAATGCACTTTCTTTAGAATTAAACATAATTCAACAACAACTAGAGCATATACCTACAAAACAGTTTATTGACAGAAAAGTTCGTTACATATCCAACTTTTTCACGCAATTGTACAAATCACATAATGCGTTATCAGGAATGAGTTACGAAAACAAACGCGAATTAGTTGCCCAAGCTTTTGCAGGTAGAGATTCAGAAGGAAGAAGACGCGGAGTCTATGTACGAAAAACAAATAATACTGACAAACCCTGGGAATTCACCATTAGGGGAGTTTTTGGTGAATATATTGGTCAACTGCCTCTTTCAGAGTTAGATTTAGAATTAATGACAGAAGCCGCAACTAGTTTGGCTATGCATTGGCCAGCCCCATCCCCTTGATGGATGTGATTTCCGACAGTTCTGCCGAGCCTAGTGTACGCAGATTATTGTCAAAATGGGCAATCAACTCCCGCCCCAGATCAATGGCACTTTTGCCGGTCACCGTGTCGCCGGTACGAATGATAAGCGCCAGCAGTTCAGCCTCGGAAAGCGCCTCTGCCCCTCTGCGGAACATCTTTTCACGTGGCCGCTCATCTGCCGGCCATTGTTTGATCCCTCCAGCCATCGCCCTTGATCCTCCCTAAGCAGCCGCATTAACAGGGCTTTGAAAAACGTCATGAGGAAGGCCGGATGCAAGGCGCACGGAACGGAGCAACCGAGGCATAACAGGTAGTTAGCCGAGGCTGCGAGTACCGCGCAACGCCGCAGACGACTCTCCTCAGTAGTTTTCAAAGCTCTGTTAAGCTCGATTTAGAGAAGGCATAGCACAACCCATTGGGAAGAGAAATACAAAATCTGCAGATGCATGGCTTTCCGTAACATTTGTAATATATTTGTCACATTTAAGTGGGCATACCAGCCAAAACATGTTAAGTATGGAAGGTTTTATTCGCAAACCACGTTCAAAATCACATGGAGGTTTTCATGTTCGGCCTGATACCCAAAGAAGAAAAGTTTTTCCACCTTTTTCAAGATATGACCACCAACATCATCGAAGGCGCCAAAGAGCTGAAGGAGATGCTGGACCATTTTGAGAATCCGGCAGAAAGCCAGCGCCGCATCAAAGCACTTGAACACAAGGGCGACTCCATCACCCACGAGATCATCAAGACCTTGAACAAGACCTTTGTTACGCCGTTGGACCGCGAAGACATCTATTCACTCTCTTCCAAGCTGGACGACATCCTGGACCTTATCGATGCCTGCGCACAGCGCATCATCATGTACAATGTGGACAAGATCACGCCGGAAGCCAAGTCCCTGGGCTTCATCATCCTGCAGTCCTGCCATCTGGTGGACAAGGCGGTCAGCTTCCTGGGGCAGAAATCAAACGACCAGATCTTCAAACTCTGCATGGATATCAATTCCATGGAAAACGAAGCGGACCGGGTATCACGCGAGGCCATCCGCCGACTGTTCGACGAAGAAAAAGATCCCATCAGGCTGATCAAGTGGAAAGAGATCTATGAATTTCTGGAAACTGCCACTGACAAATGTGAGGAGGCGGCCAACATCCTTGAAAGCGTGGTGGTAAAAAATGCTTGATCCCGCATTTCTGCTACTCTGCCTGGTTATCGTGGCCGCCCTGCTGTTTGACTACATCAACGGCTTCCATGATACCGCCAACGCCATCGCCACCTCGGTTTCCACCAGGGCGCTGTCGATCAAAAGCGCCATCACCATGGCAGCAGTACTTAATTTTGCTGGCGCCATGGTTTCCACCAAGGTTGCCGCCACCATCGGCAAAGGGATTGTCGATGGTCCCAATGTCACCCAGCTGGTTGTGCTGGCCGGGGTCTCAGGCGCCATCATCTGGAATCTGATCACCTGGTACTACGGCCTGCCTTCCTCATCATCACATGCTATTATCGGTGGTCTTGTGGGTGCTGTCATTGCCCATACCGGCGCCAGCACCCTCAAGTGGGCTGGCCTGAAAAAGATCCTGCTCTCACTGGTCATCTCCCCCATACTGGGCACAGTAGTGGGTTTCATCTTCATGCTGATCATCTACTGGACCTTCCGCAATACCGCCCCCAATGGTCTTAACCGGGTCTTCCGCTACCTGCAGGTACTTTCCGCCGCCCTGATGGCCTTTTCCCACGGTATGGCCGATGCACAGAAGTCCATGGGTGTCATCACCCTGGCCCTGGTCAGCTATGGCTTTCTGAACAGTTTTACAGTCCCCTGGGAGGTCATGGTAGCCTGCGCTACCGCAATGGCGCTGGGCACCGCCGCCGGAGGCTGGAGGATCATCAAGACCGTCGGCCACGACTTTGTCAAACTGCAACCTGTACATGGTTTCTGCGTTGAAACAGCCTCAGCCGGGGTTATCATGGGAGCAGCCGCCGTTGGCATGCCGACCAGCACCACCCATGTGATCACCTCAACCATCCTTGGCGTCGGCCTTTCCAAACGCATCTCAGCCGTCAACTGGAAGGTAGCTTACCGCATCCTCGGCGCATGGCTGATGACCATCCCGGCTTCCGCCTTCGTTTCCTACCTGACCTACCAGGCACTGACACCTGTGCTCGGCCAATAAAAAAGGGGCTGATTCATAGCCCCTTTGCTCTTCATTTTCATTTAAAACTCAACATTACCACCCAGCATGCCTTCACGGTCAACGGGCACGGACAGCAAACCGTTTCTGTGGAAATAAGTCCCCGCGCTAATAAGCACCACCTACTTGAGTTCTTCCCCCACCTCTTGCATCTCTTCCGCCAATTCAGCCGTGACGGCATTCTTGCGCCTGAAATAAAGCACCGTGCCATAACAGGCAAAGTATGCGGCCACCGCTGCAGCAAAACCGATGATGGCGCAGCCCAACAAAAGCGGCTTGGAGTGCTGGATCAGCACCTGCTGCATGTATGCCCATTCCAGATTACCGAAATCAATGTCAGCACCATGGTAGCCAAGCAGCCAGGCACCCAGCTTGTAGCTAAAGTACATTGACGGCACAACCGTGATCGGCGAATTGACCCAGGTGCCGGTGATGCAGGTCAGCTTGTTGAGACGAAACAGGAAGGCAACCGCCAGCGCCAGCGCCGTGTGCAGTCCTGGTACCGGAGGGGTAAAACTGATAAACACGCCGACGGCAAAACTGGCAGAGATGTGGGCCGGGTGACTGTTCAGCGACAGGATGGCCCGGATTTTCTGTTTGATAACGTCCTTGTTGATGAGCATAGGGTGGCAAGTGTATAGGTCAGCGTGTCCGCTTGTCAATGCAATACACCGTTTACAACCACGTTCAGCGGTTTACGCCCCCGCCATTCTCTGCTACTATGCCCGCCATGAGATATATCGCCGATCTGCACATCCATTCCCCCTATTCACGCGCCACCAGCCCGGAAAGCACACTCAGCGGACTCGCGGCGTGGGGGCGTAAAAAGGGCATCCAGGTGATCGCCAGCGGCGACTTCACCCACCCGGCCTGGTTCAATACTCTTGAGCATCAGCTTATTGCGGCAGAGCCCGGATTTTTCAGGCTGGCTGCGGACACCAGCAATGAGCCGTTGCTGCGCTTCATGCTTTCCGCCGAGATCAGCTGCATCTACAAACGTCACGGCCGCACCCGCAAGGTGCATAACCTGCTCTATGTGCCGGACCTTGCCTCTGCTGCCCGCATCAACGCCAGGCTGGCCGCAATCGGCAACATTGTTTCCGACGGCAGACCGATACTGGGACTGGACAGCCGCGACCTTTTGGAAATCGTGCTTGAAAACGCTCCGGGCGGTTTTCTGGTGCCGGCGCACATCTGGACCCCCTGGTTTTCCATGCTCGGCTCCAAATCCGGTTTTGACTCGGTCGAGGAATGCTTTGGCGACCTGAGCGAACATATCTTCGCCCTTGAAACCGGCCTCTCTTCAGATCCCGAGATGAACCGGCTGGTTTCCTCGCTGGACAAGTATGCGCTGATCTCAAATTCTGACTGCCACTCCCCCGGCAAGCTGGGGCGCGAGGCCAACATCTTTGACACAGACCTCGATTATCATGCACTTGTTGCAGCGCTGCGGGAGAACCGGCGCGACAGTTTCTATGGCACCGTGGAATTTTTTCCGGAAGAAGGCAAATACCATTTCGACGGCCACCGCAACTGCAATGTCTGCCTGTCCCCTTCAGAGTCCATGCAGCTAAGGGATTATGCCTGCCCGGTCTGCTGCAAACCGCTGACCATCGGCGTTCACCACAGGGTCAGCAAGCTGGCTGACCGTAACATACCGCTCAAGCGCGATGACGCGCCGCTGCAGATCAGCGCCATACCGCTGCAGGAGATAATTGCGGAGCTGTTGTCCGTCGGCACCGCGTCCAAAGAGGTGGCACGTCAGTATTTGCAGGCGCTGGAGCTGTTTGAATCCGAATTCAACCTGCTGCTGTTCGCACCTGCTGCCGAAATTGCGCAACTGTCACCGCTGCTGGCGCTGGCTATCGAGCGTGTCCGTAGAGGAAAAGTCATCAGAAAACCGGGATATGACGGGGAGTACGGCGTTATCAAGGTGTTCGAGCCCAATGAGCTGAAACAGCTGACCGCTGATGTCACCCGCAAGGGAAGATGGCTGGAGCTGTTTGAGCAACAGCGCTAGCCCCCTCGGCTGCCCAGACTTGACCAGCTTAATTACCTTGAAATGAATATGCCGTTATGTTAATTTTTACAGGTTTTTAACCACTTAATAACTGATACACAAAGGAGAATTTGTGAAAGTATTCCATACAACCAGACTGATCGCGGTAGCCGCATGTGCAACCGCCCTGATGGCTTGCCAGGGTGGACAAAGCGGCAGTTCAAATACTGCTGCACCCAAATCCGAAGTAAAGGTGCTGGCCGAAGTAAACGGCAAGAAGCTTACCAGTGAAGACTTTGCCAAAGAGCTTAAAAATCTGCCCGATTATCTCAAGGCCATGGCCGAAACCCCGCAGGGGCGTAAAGAGATGCTGGACACCATGATTATCCGCGAGCTGATCCTGCAACAGGCCAACAAAGACGGTGTTGACAAGAGCAAGGATATCGAAGAAAAGCTGCAGGACCTTAAAAAACGTCTGATCGTGGAGGCCTTCCTGAAGAAAAAGGTTGAAACTGAGGCCCAGATTTCCGATGCCGACCTGAAAAAGTTCTATGACCAGAATGTGGATAAATTCAAGACAGGCGATCAGGTCAAGGCCAGCCACATCTTGGTAAAAACCGAAAACGAAGCCAAGGATATCCTGGCCCAGATCAAGGCTGGCGGTAATTTTGAAGCACTGGCCAAAAAACATTCTGTTGACTCATCAGCCGCCAAGGGCGGTGATCTGGGCTGGTTCGGTAAAGGCTCCATGGTACCGCCTTTCGAGAAGGCCGCCATGGCACTCAAGGAAGGCCAGGTATCCGGGGTAGTCAAATCGGACTTTGGTTATCATATTATCAAGCTGACCGGTAAGAGGGCTGCAGGCACCAGACCTTTTGAAGAGGTCAAAGAGCAGATCAAGGCCGCCATGCTACCTTCCAAACAGCAGGAAGTCTTCCTGAAGATCAAGGAAGATCTGAAGAAAAATGCCAAGATCAACATCAAGGAAGATGTGCTCAACAACTCTGCCAAGCAGGAATCACCGAAACCAGCGGCTGAGCCGGCCAAACCGGCTGCTGCTGAAAAGAAGTAACAGCTGACGGTAATATTTACCAAAATCAGGAGGGTGGGCTTTGGCTCACCCTTCCGCTATTTAAACAACCAAGTGAGTTTATTCATGAAAAAATTCTTTGTACTGGCTGTCTCTGCGCTGGCGCTTTTTCTGAACGGCTGCGCCAAAAAAACTCCAGCTCCGACACAGCCCGCACAACCGGCAACTGTAAAGGAAGCACCGGCCCCAAGAGTACAGGTCAGACCTGAGCCGATGCCAGGCAAGCTAGTCAATGCCATCGCTGCTGTTGTAAATGACGATATCATCACCCTTTACGAGATCAAACGGGAAACTAAAGCCCTGACCAAAGACAGGGAGAAGGTAGCGCCACTGGATGAGGCGGCGCGAAAACAGATGCCGGAAACAGCGTTGAATCTACTGATTGAAAAATCACTGATCCGCCAGAAGATAAAAGAGTTGAACGTAAAAGTCTCCGATGATGAGGTCCGTCAATCCATTGAGGATGTCAAGCGCCAGAACAACCTTTCCCAGGCGGCCCTGGTGGCGGCCCTGTCAAGCCAGGGGATTACTTACGAGCAGTATTTCAGCCAGCTGCGGGACCAGCTTGAAAAGCTGAAGCTGGTCAGTATGGAGGTACGCTCCAAGATTCATGTCAGTGATTCTGAAATCAAGGAGTATTATGAAGCCAACCCGGACCAGTTCAGCGAGGAGGAAGAGTTTAAGGCCAGACACATCTTTTTCCGCGTAAACGAGGCTGCCCCGGATGCTGACATCAAAAAAGCCATGCAGACGGCGCTGCATGTCCTGGCAGAAGCACAGAGCGGCAAGGACTTCATCGAACTGGCCAAGCAGTATTCGGAAGATCCGGCGGCCCGCAAGGATGGCGGCGACCTGGGGCGTTTTAAAAAGGGTGACATGCAGCCTGAACTTGAACGTGCCATCATCAATCTTAAGCCGGGCCAGATCAGTGAACTGGTTTACACCCCACTAGGGCTACACATCATCAAGCTGGAAGAACGCATGAAAGGCAAGCTTAAGCCGCTGGAAACCGTTAAAACTGCCTTGATGGATACGCTGTACCGCAAAAAATCCGAGGAACGCTTCAATCGCTGGGCCAAGGAACTGCGCAGCAGATCCAGTATTGACATCAAGGAGCTCAAGGGCTACCTCTGATTTCCCACAGCACTTATAAAACAAAAAAGCCGTTGACCTGAAGGCCAGCGGCTTTTTTTATTCTTTTTCCGCGCAAGCTATTCGCGACGGCGCAGATACGCCAAGAACTCATCACAGCTGAGCTGCTTTTTACTGACAAGATGGGCAACTTCACGGCTCATGGCAGCCTTTTCCCCTTCTTTCATCTCATCCTTCAGCAGCACAAACATCGGCGTGTTACGGCTGTATGGGTACAAACGAAATTTTTCCAGCAATTCAAATGCCGACATGTCCGGCAACATCAGACTAACAAAAGCCAGATATTTTGGGTGAATAGACATCAGGGCCAGCGCCTCTTTGCCGGTATAGCCATTGACCACCTCAAAGCCAACCGTTTCCAGTGCAGTGGCAAGCGTCGCCTCCCCTGAACGGGTCACAATCAACGTCTGCAGGTCCCAGGTCTCCGCCTCGTCCGTCAGGCCGTAAACCGCCATGCGCTCAATAACGTAGTCCGGGTTTACCGGCAATGTAAAGAAGCCGGCCACCGGGAAGACACCACCCACCTTGCCCTTTTCACTGAGAAAGACCGGTAGCACGGGGATATTACGTATGGCGGCATTGCGTTTGATTTTCAGCAGAATACCCCAGCCGTCATCTGAGTGAGGCGAGATATCCAGCACCACCCCCAACGGCCGCCCTGCTTCCAGATTTTCCAACACTTCCAGACGGGGTGTGTATCCGCCAGCCGAAAGGTAGGCGCAGATCTGCTCGCCGCGGTCAGACCCCGGCTTGATGCCCAAAACCCACAATTCTCTTTTCAAACTGTTTTCCAGTGCCATATCAACTCCTGATCATATGCCTTTATGATTTATATATCACAATATCAGGAGTCAACAAGGGTCAGGAGTAACGCTCCAACACCTTTTCAATGATATTGGTGGTAGACTTGCCTTCCACAAAGGAGATCAACTCAACCCTGCCGCCGTATGACTCAACCAGTTCCCTACCGACCACGGCTTCCGGGGTATAATCGCCCCCCTTGACCAAGATGTCCGGCTTCAGCAGACTGATCAACTCCAGCGGCGTATCTTCATTGAACAGCACCACATAATCAATGCAGTCCAGTGCCGCCATGATGTGAGCCCTTTCCTCTTCGCCGATCAGCGGACGTTTTGGACCTTTCAGGCGCTTTATGGACTCATCACTGTTTAGGCCCAGCACCAGCAGATCCCCAAGCTGTCGGGCACGCTGCAGATACTTGACATGGCCGGCATGCAGCAGGTCAAAACAGCCGTTGGTAAAAACCACTCTTTTCCCACGCCGTTTTTCCGCATCAATCAGCTCAGCAAGCACATCGCGGTTTTTGATCTTGATATCGCTGTCCGCATGCGACAGGGCAACGGCATTGATGATTTCTGACGGCGAGACCGTAGATGTGCCCAGTTTGCCCACAACGATACCGGCTGCGACATTGGCCAGTCTAGCAGCCTCTGCCATACCCATCCCGGCCGAGATGCCGACCGCCAGCGCCGACAGCACCGTATCACCAGCGCCGGAGACATCAAAAACCTCACGGGCCACCGTGGGGATATGCACCGGATCGGCAGCAGTTGAAAACAGCGACATCCCTTCCTCACTGCGGGTGATCAGCAGATGTTCCACCCCGCTGTTTTGCATGATAATGGCCGCTGCCGCGCACAGCGATGGCAGATCATGAATATTAACGCCGGATGCCGCTTCGGCTTCCTTGCGGTTGGGGGTCAGCAGGCTGACACCGCTGTAACGCCGGTAGTCAGTGCCCTTGGGATCTGCCAGCACCGGCACTTTGGCTTTACGAGCCGCCGAGGTAACGCATTCGATCACCGCCTCGGTCAGCACGCCTTTGCGGTAATCGGAAAGCAGCACCACACTGAAACGGTGGATGTTTTCCGTAATCCAGGCGCAGAGACGTGATTCAGCCTGTGATGATAATGGTTCACGCGATTCCCGGTCGATCCTGACAATCTGCTGGTTGGATGCAACCACCCGGGTTTTGCGGCTGGTCCGACGCCCCGGATCCTCCAGCACGGCATCAACTTTCACGCCACAGCAACGCAGCTTTTCCAGCAGAGATCGGCCGTTCTCATCGTCACCGACCACCGAACAGACCGTCACACCTGCACCCAAAGCAACCAGATTGTGTACCACGTTGCCGGCACCGCCCAGCCTCAACTCTTCGCGCAGCACATCGACTACCTGTACCGGCGCTTCCGGAGAGATGCGTTCCGTCTTGCCCCACAGGTACTCGTCCAGCATCAGGTCGCCAATTACAAGGCAGCGTTGGTCGGCTACATGACGGAATACTGATTCTATTGTCTTCCTGTCCATCTTGCACTCCGCTCTGATGAAGATTATTGGTTAGGCTGGCCTGAGAATAGCCCCTTTTCCACCATGTCACAGACAATATGGATAATGGTGATATGCCCCTCCTGAATCCGGGGGGTATCATTGCAGGGGATTACCAGCGGCAAGTCGCAGGCCGCCTTGATACAGCCACCATCCTTGCCCAACAGACCGACCGTATAGCAGCCCCGGCTTCTGGCAAGCTCCAGGGCACTCACGATATTGGCGGAGTTGCCGCTGGTAGAGATCCCCACCACCACGTCACCTTCAGCGGCCAGGGCTTCAACCTGGCGGCGGAAAACCAGATCATAACCATAATCATTGCCGATCGCTGTCAGAATAGAGGTATCCGTAGTCAGAGCGACTGCAGGCAGCGCCTTGCGCTCCATCTTGAAACGCCCCACCATTTCGGCCACGAAGTGCTGACTGTCGGCGGCAGATCCGCCATTGCCCATCACCAGTAGTTTGCCTCCTCGGGAAAATGCCCTCATCAGCTGTTCGACAAAAACGACAATGTCCGGTGTCATCTGCTGTTCAATCAGGTCAAACACCTGGCGATGATCCTGGAACTGGCTTCTTATCTTATCAATCATTGCTGTACCTCTGAGAATGTAATAGCGGTTGTCTCGCCCGGCAGCAGCACCGCTTCATTGCCGGAAACCGCTATCAGGCCGGGGCAGGATGATTTCAGCAATGCATAGCGCTTTTCGAGATCCTTGCCGGCAAACATGCGCGACAGCCTGTGGCATTCAACGGAACGGTGCATCGATACCCATCCGGCATCCGCAAACTGCTGATGTTGCTTCATATGCAGAAATACATTAAAGCGGTGCCCCTTGCGCGCAGCCGCCAGCATAATGCCGGCAACATCCGCAAACTGGGCCGGATCGGCCTGTTTACCGAAATAGACGGCGTAACACCTAGCCTCTCCCCAGCGCTGGTGATACTCCTGGCTGCTGTTTTTGGCGAGTTCCGCCAAACGCTCCCCGGAACCGAAAACAGTTTCAGCACCGACGATCACTTGACTGTTCAGGCTGAGCGAGGTCCTGTAACCCTGTTGCCAAGCGCGACGGACAAAGTCCTTCAGGCACCACTCCCCCCCGTCCAGTCCCTCGTCAAAACTCCCGATCTGCCTGAGCAACTCCCTGCTCAATGCCAGCACTGAAAAAGTGACATCAAAGGTTTCAACAACAGCAGCTGAACCGGATGCTGCGCCTGTCGATACACTCGACGTTGCCATACCATGCTGCGCAGCCTCCAGCAATGGCGCAAGCCACCCTTTTGAAACCAGCACATGCGGCCTGACCAGCACGGCAAAGGCCCTGTCGGAAAGCGACAAGCCCATGTTAATAGCCCTGATAAGCCCCAGATTACGGTCAGACTTCACAAACAGCCCGTTGTCACCCAGCGGCTCGGAGAACTCTTCCAGCATCCGTTCGGTTTCACGGCTGCTGCCGTTGTCAACCACAATCAGACGCGCACCAGGTGCGCTTTCCAGAATAGCGGCCAGGCAGGCGCGAGTCTCGAAAGGACTGTTCCAGACAGGTACAATTATGTCGGCATTGGAATAAGGCATCGCGTTTTTATCTTCCCACATGCAACAAAGGCACATGCATGACACCGCTGCTGAACTGCAAAACATGCCGCCAGGCGGCCTGCAACAATTCGCTAGCGAGTCCGATGTGCCTTTAAAGCTGATTCTGAATTAATCAGGACGGTACGGCCACCCGGCGCAGCAGATTCAACTCATCCAGCACCTTGCCGGAACCGAGGACAACACAATCCAGCGGATTTTCGGCAATCAGCACTGGCACCTTGGTTACTTCGCGGAGCAGCATATCCAGATTGCGCAGCATGGCGCCACCACCGGCCAGGAAGATACCCTTGTCAACGATATCAGCCGCCAGTTCGGGTGGTGTCTTCTCCAGACAGATGCGCACCGTATCCACTATGGAGTTGACCGGTTCCTTGAGTGCCTCGCGAATCTCATCGGAATTGACCTCGATCGTCTTGGGAATGCCGGAAACCAGGTCACGTCCCTTGACCTGTTTGCTGAGCAGCTCCGGACCAGGATAAGCCTCGCCGATCTCGATCTTGATCGATTCAGCCATGCGCTCACCGATCTGCAGGTTGTACTTCTTGCGGATATACTGGACAATGGCCTCGTCCATCTTGTCGCCACCCATGCGGGTAGACTGGGCATAGACAATACCTGCCAGCGAAATGACCGCCACCTCGGTGGTGCCGCCGCCGATATCGACAATCATGTTGCCGGAGGCCTCGGTGATCGGCAAACCGGCGCCAATGGAGGCCGCCATCGGCTCTTCAATCAGATACACCTCGCGGGCGCCAGCTGATTCGGCCGATTCCTTGACGGCGCGCTTCTCCACCTGGGTGATACCGGAAGGAACGCAGATCACCACGCGTGGCCTCACCAGGGTCTTGCGGTTATGCACCTTCTGAATGAAATAACGCAGCATCTCTTCCGTAATGTCAAAGTCGGCTATCACGCCATCCTTCATGGGGCGGATGGCTGTAATGCTGCCGGGGGTGCGGCCAAGCATCATCTTGGCCTCCATGCCCACCTTCAGCACCATCTGGCGTCCATTAGGCATCCTCTGCACAGCGACAACGGAAGGCTCTCTGACGATAATGCCCTTGCCTTTCAGATAGACCAGGGTATTGGCCGTTCCCAGGTCAATGGCCAGGTCGTTGGAAAACATTCCGAACAAATAATCAAATATTTTCAGCATAGTTCTGCTGTCCTTTCTTTATGTAACTCATGGCAATACAAGGGGTAAAAAATTATCAGAGTGGGCTGCTAATTGCAAGCAGTAATGACTTGACTGACTTCTCAGCTGGGGGATTGATAGAAGAAACTGCTGTGGATGAATTGCACGTACACAAAATGTGGACGCAAAAAAATATTGGATGGCTTTTAAAACAACATTGACGGCTTGCTGGATATACGATTCAAATTGTACACATAATCCGACGCACCCGGTATTCTCCGCCGATGACCAGATATTCTCCCTCGCCTTTCATGATACTGCCCGGCAGCAGATCATTGCAGAAAAACACCTTGCAGGCAGGCACATAGGCTTCCCAAACCGTTGAACCAAACTCCCAGGCCCTTTCCTCGTTATCCGTAAATGAGACCAGGTTATTCAACCGCACGACCTGCTCCCGCTTGTTCATCTGCTCCACGACTTCATGTTCAGTGGCATCCTGTGTACCCCTGTAAAGTTTGAGCATTTTCAATACGTTGTACTGTCTGGACAATTCATACTGGCAATATTCGTAGAGCAGGTCCAGTTGCGAAAGAATGGCATTGGTACGTGCGCTCCCCCTCATTACATCGACCCGGTAATCATACAGCCCCTCACTCTGCATACCCGTAATGCGTTTGCGGTGGAAAGCCGGCGCAATGCCCATGCGGCTTTCCACCCAGTGTTTCAGCACCGCACCCTCCACCGAGTTGGAATCCATCATCCAGCCACGCAGAAAACGCAGATAGCTGTTGCGCAAGGATTTACGGGCGGTATCGGTCTGCCCCTGCCAGTGATGCAGCTGGAACTTGACCGACATGTAGTCGTTGAATACCTGGGCACGCTCTTCCTTTGACTCGATCCCGTCCAGACGCGAGAAGAGAAACCGATTACCCTGCCTGACCCCCTGGATCTCCAAGAGCTGGGGATGTTCATTGAAATAGCGCGAGGCGATTACCCATGGCGGCAGGTTGCAGTAATTGAATGTCGGGTTGTACATATTCACCCCGTTGTGAATCGGCTCTATTTTTTCAACAAGCACAGTGGTTACAGCTTATGCTGGCAAACAGCACTGTTCACAGAATCTTTGTCAGCTCTAAAAGCGCCGCATACACCGGCCCCTCCAGCTCAAACACCTCCAGCCCCAGCCTTTCCAGTTCGGTTTTGGGCTGATCACCAATCCGGGCAACCACCAGCGCCCGGCACCCCTGCAGGGCATCCGCTGTTGCTTTCAGAAGCGGCGCCCGTAGATCGTGCACCGGCTCAGAATTGCAATAACGCCCAACCTGGCGTTCTTCAATCAAACTAATGGCGCCATCCTGAACGTCATAGATCATGAAACGCTCGGCATGGCCGAAATGCAGGTTGATCTCTCTGCCGTCCATGCTGGCAACTGCTATGAGCATAGCTACTCCATTCCTGCTGATGAATTTCTGACTCTTTTCGTTGAGCTATTCCATTGTCAAATCAAGGATGATGCCAAGGCGGCAAGGAGCAAGGCAACGGAGGCGTACAAATAGTACGTTGAGGAGCCTCGGACGAGCCAACGAAGGGATCGCCTTGATTTGGAATTGGAATCAGGCGACCACCGGCTCGAAACTAAAGCATTTCTTTGTACAGGTTTTACCGCAGGCTTCACATCCGATGCAGTTACCTGGATTTTCAACCTTCATGAACATCTTGGCTGAATCATCTTCATCAACCTCTTCAAAAGCCAGCACATCTCTTGAGCAAACCTTGAAACACCTGCCGCATCCTATGCACAACTCTTCATCGATTGATTTGACAAATTGAGGAGTCCATTCACGTTTGTCTCTTGTAAGTCCGGTAATGTATGCCACTTGTATTTCTCCTTTACGGGGGAATATATCCGTACCGGCTCAGCCGACGGATTTGATTAACTACGCCATGATTCAGTCCAGAAATGAGCCCGCATGCTCTTTGTTCATTGCCTTGCGCAGCCACGGTGGCGGATTATTGCGCAAAACCTCCTGAATCTTTTCGACCGTTTCTTTAAGACTTGTCTCTGTATTGGTCTTCATCGGCTGAATCTTTCTGGCAACCAGCTTTGCTGCTGCAGGCCCGCCGATCTGCATGGTATAGACAATGGCGCAGTCGGTCAGCAGGTCTGCCCTGGCTGCGATACGGTCTTCCTCGTCACTGCCGCTTTCACCGACAGCAATTGTCTCAAGGAATTCAGCCTTGTCTGGACCGACTTCCCAGACATAGAAAGTGTCTGCCTGCCCAAAATGCATGTCGATCATGTCACCATTGGTGCTTGTAAATGCGATTTTCATGGTTAACTCCTTTTTTTGCCACAGAGATCAAAGAGAGATCAGAGGTAAAACCCTAAAACTAAGACCACAAAAATAATTGTATTTAAAATCTCTGTGCACTCTGTGTCCTCTGTGGCTGAGGGTTTTCAATTGTGCGCCAGCTTCTGGACTTCCTTTGCATTTGCCTGAAATATATTGGCCACCTCAAACAACAGATTCATGGTGCCGCGATATCCAACCCAAACCTTCTGATGCGCCCCCAGCCTGTCAAATACCGGAAGCCCTGCCCTCAGATGCGCCCCAATCTTCAGCTTCGCCGCTGTCTGCCTGCCGTTGCTGTTGGCGACCAGCATGTCCGCACCTGCTGCGGCGGTCTCCAGGTCTTCCAGGTCACCCACAAAGACATTTTCACATGGCAGACTATCCAGACCACGTGTGCGGGTAGCGCTGATGGCGGCCTGGATATGACAGCCCATGCCGTACAGAAAGCTGCTGATGGCCTTCAAATTATCCGATTCCAGTGCCAATGCGATTTTCTTTTGACCAAACTGGTAATGACTGTCCACCATGGCATCCATCAGCCGGCTGCGCCAGCGCCGGTGCTTATCCGGAATCGGCATACCCGAGATATGTGAAAGTGTCTCCATAAACAGATCGGTTTCAGCCAGGCCGCTGAGCGACGAGAAACCATAGACCGGCATATTGAAGCGCTCCCTGTATTTCAAGGCCGCCCTGGCCAGCGAATCGCCGACATATATCGTCGCCACGCTCCGGCCGGACCTTCTTATATCCGCCACCGTGACGCCACCGGTAGACAGTGGAGAAACCACCTCATCAATATGGCCGTCCATGGCATTGGCAATATCCGGTATGGTAATCACCTTCAACCCGAACAACTCGATCATCTCCTTGACCTCTTCCACATCGGCCGGGGTCAGATGGGCGCCCGGCAGCAGATTGACCTGATTCTGGATGGTCCAGCCCCCCTCTCCCACGAGTGAAGATGGAGCTCTTTCATCCCCACTCCCTTCATGGGAGGGGGCTAGGGGGATGGTAGCCACAATCGCCTCCACCGCCGCCGCATAACCTTCCTGAAGTGACCCACAGTAGTCCGGCGTGGAGGCATGGATGATGGGGACATTCCCAAACTCGGGGCTCTCCATGCGAAAATGCGCAATAGCGCTCTGCACATCATCGCCCATGGTTTCCGTCAAACCAGAGGTCATCACCCCGACCACCTCGGGATGAAATTTTTCAATGACCCGCCTGATACCCTTCTTCAGATTCTCCCAGCCGCCGAATATGGCCGTATCTTCGCTCATGGCGGTGGAGTTGAGCGCGATGGATTCCTTGTAATGCCTTGACAGTTGCAACCTGATGAAGGTTGAACACCCCTGCGCTCCATGCAGCAGCCCCAGCATGTTGTCTATGCCCAGATAGGCCATGGTGGCCCCCAGGGCTGGGGAGTTCTTTTGCGGATTTACCGTGGCGCATTTAACTGACACTTTCACACGCGAGCAGGAAAGATCCTCTGCCAGATAATTGTTGGCATGTGCCGCTGCTGCCGCCATATCAGCTTCAAGCGCGGCAGCTGCTTTCTCCCATGGAGCCGGCGCATTCAATACCGGCCAGATGGGGTTGTTAACCGTCAGGTCCAACTGCCTGGCAAATGTGACCATGCCCTCATACCCCGCATAGGGATGTGAGCGGCCGTGATTGATGTCAAGAAACGGGGTTTTGGTCTTCAGCGCCAGATATTTGGTCTTGCCGCCCGCCACGATCAGATCGGGCATCTTCTCACGCATCACCTCCAGCAGACCAGCCGTGCTGGTATCCTCAATGATGCGGGCATCCTTGTGCATCAGGCTCTTCATGCGATAGAAATCTTCCAGCGTGGAGTTCTGCGTGCCTGCCGCCAGTATCTCCACCCCCAGTTCCCGCAGCGCATCCACCATGGACCAGGTTTTCACGCCGCCGGTGAACAGTACCGCCCGCTTGCCTTCAAGCCTGGACTTATAAGGCGCAATAAGGGTGCGACAGCGTGTTTCCTCTTCTTCAATCAGCCGCTCCACTCGGTCCTGCATGACCCGTTTTTCCAACCCGTTGACACTGTTGTCCAGTTCACGGGCAATATCTCGCAGCGCCTTGGCCGTGTCGGTCATGCCGTAAAACGACTCTTCCAGATATGGCATGCCGTAGGTTTTCTGCATCTTCTTGGCTAGGTTGGTCAGACTCTTGGAGCAGATGATCACGTTCAGTTTTGCCCGGTGGGCATAACGCAGCTCCTCAAACCTGGCATCACCGCTGAAGCAGGAAAGCACCTGAATGCCCAGTCGTTCAAACAAAGGCAGCATACCCCAAAGATCGCCGGCGATGTTGTACTCGCCAATCAGGTTGATCGCATATTCACCAAGCACCGGGGGCTCGGCGGTGCCGATGACATGCTTGAAAAGTATCTCGCCGGCCAGGCGGTTACCGATGTTCTTGTCGCCAATGAAACCCGGGGTATTTACCGGAATTACAGGAATTGAGACTTTCTCTGCAGCCGCCTTGCAAACCGCCTCCACATCATCGCCGGTCATGGCGGTAACGCAGGTGGCGTAGACAAAAATGGCCTTTGCTTCAGGATAACGCTGGGCCAGCTCCTGTATTGCTTTATAGAGTTTTTTTTCGCCGCCGAAGATGACATCATTTTCCAGCATCTCCGTGGTAAAGCCGCGCCGGTAAAGCTGTGAACCGCTGGAGCGTGCGCCGCGGTTATCCCATGAATTGCCGGCACAGGCGATAGGACCGTGCACCAGATGAATCACGTCGGTAATCGGCATCAGCACGACCCTGGCGCCATCGTAGGCACAGCTACGCTCCGCCCCCTCACCCGGTTCCGACTTTTTGCAAAATTTTGGAGCACCCTTGTCATGGGTCTCACAGTCTGTAACTTCGTAATAATCAGGTTTTGCCATATTCCCCTCCCACCTTCCATCCGGTGAGCCCAGGACGCAACCGGCAGAATCCGGTTAACGCATCAGGAACCCCTTAAAAAATGCAAAGGCGCCCCATTTTCTTTTCGATATGCATTCATCCCGTCACTGTCCGCATGAAGGAGGCACCCACCGGCGATTAAGGCCGGATGCGTAATTGACGTTATGAATGCGCGAAATAAATGGCGGCGCCTTTGCCAAAACACATTTAGCAGCATGTTTTGTTTGAGTATTAGCACTTGGCGTGCCAATAACCAAAAAATATATTTATCTAGTAAAAACAGACCATTACCCAATCATTATACTGTACATCAAAGTTCAATGCCTAAATTATAGGCATCCACACACCAAACAGCCTGAATTAATGAACAGATCATATCGACTGTTGGCAAAGCCCCACATTTCTTTTAAAGAACATTATGCCGAAGAGATTGGGGACAAAAAATGGCGCCTTCTTTTGGGGAAGGCGCCACGATTTGCAGGATGAAGATCAGGAAACTACCTCATCATTTCAAAATGCCTGTCATCGCTGGTATCGTCAGTAATATCGATGAACTTGTTGCAGATAGTCGTCATCATGTTGATAGCGCCCTGGTAACCGATCAGCGGATAGCGGTGCAGGTTGACGCGATCAAAAACCGGGAAACCGAAGCGGAACACCGGGATGTTGGCATCCCTGGCCAGGAACTTGGCATGCGTATCACCGATAACGGCATCCACCGGGTCAGTCATCACTAGGCTGCGCAGATGCCAGAGGTCTTTGTTCATGTAAATTTTGCAGCCAGCCCCGTACATGGAGGCATCCAGCAACGCCTGAATCTCTTTCTCCAGCTTCTTGGTCCCCTTGCTGCAAAGAATATGGTATGGCCGCGCGCCCACTTCAAGCAGGAAGGACACATAGCCGATCAGGTAATCGGGATCACCGTATACCGCAAACTTTTTGCCATGGATATACTGGTGGGAGTCGGTAATAGCGTCAACGGCACGACCGCGTTCGGCCTTCAGTGACTCCGGCACCGGCTTGCCGAACAGCTCGGAAAGCTTCTGGATAAAGGCATCGGTTTTGGCAATGCCAAACGGGATTGGCAGAGAAACATGCTTGCCGGAATAATTATCCTTGATCCAGGCGTATGTCTTGGCCGTGGAGTACGGCCCCAGGGTCATGGTCACCTTGCCATTGATCGAATCAGCCGCATCATCCAGATCCGTGCCGCCCGGATAGGTCTTGTAGGTCCCGGTCAATGGAGAATCAAATGTCTCGGAGATATCCGCCAGCATGGTGTATGGAATGCCCATCTCTTTCAACATGCGCTTGTACTCGCGATAGTTGCCGGTATTGGCGTCAAACCCGGGCAGCAGATTCAACTTGCCGGTGCAGCGCCCTTCCACCTGTTTGCCGCTGGTGAGGGTCTGCAGGATCGAGAGCAGCATAGCGTCGTATCCATGCACATGCGACCCGTTGAAGCTGGGGGTATTGGCATAGGGGAGCGGGAAATCCGCCGGTATGATCCCCTTGTTGCGGGCGTTCTTGATAAAGGCCGTCAGGTCGTCACCAATGATCTCCGGCATGCAGGAGGTGAAAATCGCCATCATCTTCGGCTTGTAAAGCGCATAGGCATTTTCCAGACCCTCATGCAGGTTGTTCTGACCGCCGAATACTGCGCCGTCTTCAGTCATGGCGTCTGATACGGCCGGAGCAGGTTCACGGAAATGGCGGTTAAGGGTTGAACGATAATACGATGTACACCCCTGGGAGCCATGCACAAATGGGAGGGTGTTGGCAAAACCGTGTGCTGCCAGTTCGGCGCCCAGTGGCTGACAGGCATGAGCCGGGTTGATCACCAGCGCCTGACGCGCAAAGTTCTTCTCCTTGTAATCCTCTGAATTTATCCAGCACTTGACGCGCTCCACCTCTTCCGGTGGAGTCTCTGTTACATATTTAACGGCAGCAGCCGATTCTGTTGTACTCATAATGTATCTCCTTTGGTCCGGCGACCAATCTGTCGCACGTCCGGGATATTGTTTATTGCTTTTACCTACCGGCGCCAGACTTTGATGCCAGGTTGGTTGAGGGCTTCACTCATCCTATCCTTCTCCCAGAGGGAGAAGGGGCTCTGTTTGCACTCGCCCTCTGGGAGAGGGTGGCCAAAGGCCGGGTGAGGGCCCGCCGCCGAGATGTCCCAAAAACCGAAGCCGGATCAGAATGGCGACTTGACCAGGTTCCAGGTCGGACTATTAATCGCCATATCCACATCCCGCGCAAAGACCGGGAAGCCATTATAGGCATGATAAGGACCGGAGTAATCCCAGCTGTGCATCTGCCTGAAAGGGATGCCCATCTTCTGGAACAGGTATTTTTCCTTGATGCCGCTGCCGACCATGTCCGGACGCAGTCGGTTGACAAACTCCTCCAGCTCATACTCTGAAGCATCATCGTAAATCACCGTGGCATCCGGCATCTCTGAAGCAGTCCTGTCATAGTCATCACCGTGGGCGAACTCATAACCGGAGCCCACCACTGTCATGCCCAGATCCTCGTATGCCCCGACAGTATGGCGAGGTCTCAGACCACCTACATAAAGCATGACCTTCTTGCCTTCCAGGCGTGGCCGATACTCGTCAATAACCGCCTGCATCATCGGATCATACTTGGCAATGACCTTCTCAACATTTTCCTTGATCTTGTCATCAAAACGCTCGGCAATGATTCTCAGGCTCTGCTTGATCTTGGTCGGGCCGAAAAAGTTGAACTCCACCCAGGGGATGCCGTACTTTTCTTCCATGACGCGGCACATGTAGTTCATGGAGCGGTAGCAGTGGATGATATTGAGCTTCACCTGATGAGTCGCCGCAATCCTTTCCAGCTCACCGTCACCGGTCCAGACCGCCTTTACATTCAGGCCGATCTCTTCCAACAGCGGTTTAACAGACCATACGTCGCCACCGATGTTATAATCGCCGATCAAGGCAATATCATATGGTGTTGAAGGTTCGCTAAACTCGCGTGTGCCGATAATATAGTCACGAATTGTATCATTGGAAATGTGGTGGCCCAGCGACTGTGACACACCGCGAAAGCCCTCGCAGTTACATGGTATCACAGGCATTTCCAGCTCTTTAGCCACCTGCTTGGCGGTTGAGTTGATGTCATCGCCGATCAGACCGACCGGGCATTCGGACAGTACCGACATGCCCTTTGCCAGCGGGAACAGTTCCTTGGCCTCATGCAGCAGCGTTCTCAGCTTCTTGTCACCGCCATAGACAATATCCTTTTCCTGAAAATCAGAGGTGAACTGCATACCGAACGAACTGACACCGTTGATGCCGGACTGCAGGTTGCGGCGCGTTCCCCATGAGTACCAGCCACACCCCACCGGGCCGTGGGAAACATGGACCATATCCCTGATCGGTCCCCAGACAACCCCTTTAGCCCCTGCGTATGCGCATCCGCGGGCGCTCATAACACCAGGCACGGTCTTGCGGTTGGCCTTGACACAGGACGTGCCGGAAGCCTGGTCATTTGCCCCCAGATGCGGAGCTCGCTTCTTACGCCCTTTTTCCGGATAGGCTTCGAGAACCTCGTTAATCATAGCCTCGGTTGACTCTTTGGTAATGCCTTCAACTTTGGTTATCTTTTCTGACATATATGCTCCTTTGGGAGTGCGTCATCCCGCAACCCCCTATTAACGATCAAAAGATTTTACTTAAACCGCTTTCTCAGCCACACCAACAACGGACTCATCTTCCACTTCCATGATGCCGAACTCCATCAGCAGGTCTTCCAGCTCTTCCATTTCCAGAGGTGTGGGCACAACCAGCATCTTGTTCTCGGAAATTTTCCGCGCCAGGGTCCTGTACTCCTCGGCCTGCTTATGCTCCGGAGAATATTCGATAACGGTCATCCTGCGCAGTTCCGCCCTCTGTACCTGATTGTCGCGGGGCACAAAGTGGATCATCTGCGTGCCGAGCTTGGCAGCCAGCGCTTCGATCAGATCAGCCTCGCGATCAGTGTTGCGGGAGTTACAGATCAGGCCGCCCAGGCGTACTTTTCCGGAGGTGGCATATTTGAGGATACCTTTGGAGATATTATTGGCAGCGTACATGGCCATCATCTCGCCGGAACAAACGATGTAGATCTCTTCTGCCTTACCTTCACGGATCGGCATGGCAAAACCACCGCAGACAACGTCGCCAAGCACGTCATAGAATACAAAGTCCAGGTCAGGAGTGTAGGCGCCGTTTTCTTCAAGGAAGTTGATGGCGGTAATAACACCGCGGCCTGCACAACCAACACCCGGTTCAGGTCCACCGGACTCTACGCACTTCACATCGCCATAGCCGACCTTCATGACATCTTCAATCTCCAGATCCTCAACCGTACCAAGCTCCCTGACCAGATCCATAACGGTATTCTGGGCCTTGGCATGCAGGATCAGACGGGTGGAGTCTGCCTTGGGGTCGCAGCCTACGATCATGACCTTCTTGCCGATGGACGCCAGACCTGCCACCGTGTTCTGTGTTGTGGTTGACTTGCCGATACCGCCTTTGCCGTAAATTGCTATCTGTCTCATGTGATGCTCCTTTCGCTCACCAATCCGTGAGCTGTGTGGTTTCGGGGCAAATAAAAAAGGCGCCCCATGCTTTTGATGGTGGCGCCTTTGCCAATATCTGTTTTTTTATTTCTACTGCTATGCGATTTGTACTTTTTGGTAATGCACGGGCTGTGCCAATTTTCAACTAGTTGATTTTACGTTGTTTTGTGTTTCTACATTTCGGAACATGCCCGCCCAGCAATAAAACTGCCTATTATTTGAGCAATTTTAGTGGATAAAACCAGCCAGTGCTTTGAAACTACGGTGCGCCTTAAGATATCTGGCGTCTTCAAGATAATTGCTGGGGTAAACTTGCGGCACAGGCTGATGGGCAAGATCGCGGTCGACATTAACGAAGGTAAACAGGCATGAATTGGAGAGTGCTTTGGTCGTGCGGTCACGGCTGATCCGTTCTATGTTTGCCTCAACACAGATATAGCTGCCATTTGTATAGACAACCCTGCTGGTGTAGTGGAGCTTGTCGCCGATACGTACAGGATGGAAAAAATTGATCCGGTTGACCGCTGCAATGATGGGACGATTGGGGGCCACAAGCTCTGAGCAAATGGATGAAAGTTCGTATGCCCGCCGCATGATCAGGCCGCCAAAGACCTTCTGCGGCACATTCTCAAACTCGGGATACATCCGGTCCCAGGCATCGGCGACCAGGCCTGCTGCAAGCAAACCTTGAAACCCCTGTCTGTCCTGTGCGCCATGCAGGGCGGCAAGCATCTCCAGCTCTTCCCTGTCAGGCGGCCCGGAAAGCAGTTCCTGCTGATAACGGTAGTCCTCCCGGCGCATCAGCGCCTTCTCGGCGCGCTTTATTTCCATCGCGTCTCTGTAATCCAGCGATGGCAACTCAATGCTTACGGCATCATCACCCATGCCGGATCTGGCAACCATGGTGAAATAGCAAGAAGCCACATGATTGGGCGGCGTTCCCGGCTGGCCCACGTGAATACCCACCTCCATGGATGACCGTCCCACCTGGTTGATGCGCGCTCTGCATACAAAATCTTTGGTCACATCGGCAACGTGCCGGATGATAATGTTGTCCAGCGCCGCAGTTACCACCCTGGCATCCGGATAAAAACGGTTCACATAGCCCAGCGCGGCCTTCTCGGCCACACTGTCCAGGGTTTCCAGCAGGATGCCGAAACGCAGATTACCCTCCAGCGGCTCGTTGATTACGGTGAACTTGCGCCGCAGATCAAGGTCTGTTGCCAAAGGAAGTGTCAGTGTGTATGAGGTTTCAAAAGGTGTTGTCATTGTTTAAGTCCTTCAGGGATCTTATTATTCTATCACCGCTGCAGACTTGATCTGCACCCACACCACCTTGCCCGGCTCGATCTGCAGGCCGGCCAGTGAGCGCCTGGTCACCCTGGACAGAATTGATACAGCACCAACCCTGACCTTGACCAGGCAGAGACCGGGATGCTCAGCCTCTCCAATCGCCTCCACCTGTCCTGGCAGGCTGTTGATGACACTGCTCTGCTCTGCCGGCTGCAAGGCCAGACTCACCCCCGATGCCGGCACCCTGACCCTGACACGCCTCCCGATATCGATGCCCCTGTCCCTTGCCCACAGACTGCCCCCCTCAAAATCCATCCGGGCCAGATGCCACTCCGCATCAATTTCACCGATCACGGCATCCAGCACCACTTCGCGTTCCTCACCAATACGAATCGGCAGGTCAACGCTAGAGAGTATCTCCGGCAGTGGACCAACGGCTGTCACGAGTCCGGCATCCATCACCACCAGATGATCGGCCAGCCGAGCCACCTCATCCGGCGCATGGGTTACATACAGCACCGGAATGTCCAATTCATCATGCAGACGTTCCAGATATGGCAGGATCTCCTGTTTGCGAGCCAGGTCCAGCGCCGCCAGCGGTTCATCCATCAAAAGCAGGCGCGGGCTGACCGCCAGAGCCCGTGCAATGCCGACCCGCTGACGCTCACCGCCGGAAAGGCGTTCCGGCCTGCGTTCCAGCAGATGCCCGATACCCAGCAATGCCACCACCTGATCAAGACTGACGATTTTTTCAGCAGCCCTTTTCTGGCCGTATCGCAGGTTATCCAGCACCGTTAAATGCGGGAACAGGCTGGCTTCCTGAAACACATAACCAATCGGGCGTTTATGGACAGGCATGAACAACTGCCTATTTTGCCAGGTCTCTCCATTGAATTCTAAAAAACCCTGCGCGCTTTTCTCCAGGCCGGCGATGCAGCGCAAGAGGGTTGTCTTTCCAGAGCCGGATGGGCCGAAAATGGCTGTTATCCCATGGCCGGAGAGCTGCAGGTCAACCTCCAGCCTGAATCCGGTCCATTCCATCAGAAATCGGGCCCTGATCTGTCCCACGACCTAACCTTTCCGTCTGTCCGGGCGCCAGGCATGCAGAGCCAGCAGGACAAAAAATGAAAACACCAGCATGACGCCCGCCAGCTGGTGAGCCTGCGTATATTCCAACGCCTCCACATGGTCATAGATCTGCACAGACGCCAAGCGTGTCACACCGGGGATGTTGCCGCCGATCATCAATACCACGCCGAATTCACCTACCGTGTGGGCAAAGGTCATGATTGAGGCGGTGAGATACCCAGGCAGCGCAATCGGCAGCGCTACCGTGAAAAATGCATCCAATGGCGATGCCCCCAAAGTGGCGGCCACCTCCAGAGGCCGATCCCCCATGGACTCAAAGGCATTCTGCAGCGGCTGAACCATGAAAGGCAGGGAATAGAATACGGATGCCAGCACCAGCCCCCAGAAGGTGAAAGGAAGCGCGCCGATCCCCAAAGCTTCGGTCAGCCTGCCGACCGGCCCGTTCGGCCCCATGGCCAGCAACAGGTAAAAACCCATCACCGAGGGCGGCAGCACCAGCGGCAACGCTACCACGGCACCAACTGCGCCCTTGATTGGCGATCTTGTACGGGCCAGCCACCAGGCAACCGGAGTGCCCAATAAAAGCAATATCAATGTAACGGCCCCGGCCAGCCTGACAGTCAGCCAGATGGCTTGCAGGGCGCTTTCGTCCAGAAACATGGAGACATCCGCTTCCATCTCTTAGAATTTGTATCCGTAGGTCTTGATGATCTTTCTGACTTTGTCTGACTTCAGGTATGCCATCAAGGCTTTTGCCGCAGCGCTGTGCTTGCCGTTTGCCAGCAAAACCGCATCCTGGCGGATTGAGCTGTGCAGTTTTTCCGGCACAATCCAGGCGGAACCGCCGGCAATACGGCCATCCTTCATAACCTGCGAAAGCGCCACAAAACCCAACTCGGCATTGCCGCTGCCGATAAACTGCTGGGCCTGGGAGATATTTTCCCCCTGAACAAATTTCGGCCTTATGGTTGTCAACAACCCAAGGTTTGTCAGAGTTTCTATAGCTGCCTTGCCATACGGTGCCAGTTTGGGATTGGCAATGGCGATTTTTTTGAATGAGCCTTTAGACAAAACTTCGCCCTTGTCGTCAACAAAGCCGGGCTTGGCCGACCAAAGCACCAATGTGCCTATGGCATAGGTAAATCTGCTGCCAGCAGCCGTAAGCCCATCCCTGTCAAGTCTGGCGGGTGTTTCGTCATCAGCGGACAGAAACACCTGAAACGGTGCACGTTCTTTTATCTGGGCATAAAACTTTCCTGAGGAGCCGAATGACAGCAAAGCCTTATGGCCGGTATCCTTCTCAAAATCAGCGGCAATCCGCTTCATGGGTGCGGTAAAGTTGGCAGCTACAGCAACAGAGACCTCCTCGGCAGCTGCAATTGATGCACAACACATCAACAAACCGGCAAACAGTATACTCCTAAGTGTTTTCATATGCATACCTTTCCAAAATTCGTATGATTGATGTTAAGCACTGTCAGTTTACGCCCAATATCACGCTGGAGGCCTTGAATATGGCGCTGGCCTTGCTGCCAACAGCAAGCCCAAGCTTGACACCGCTGCCATGCGTGATAACAGCGCTAATTGTGTTACCTTCACCAACTTCGATATCAACCTCCGTATTAACCGGACCTTCGACAAGCTTTGTTATAGTGCCGCACATGTTGTTACGAGCGCTCAGTTTGGCGCCATCCAGATCAGTCCCGACAATTACAGAACTTGCCTTGGCAATAGCATAGGCGTCCTTGCCAACCTGCAGCCCCAAGTTCTCAACTGCGCCATTGGTAACTGTTGCCGCAATCTGAGTACCACCTTTAAGCATAAGCAGCACTTCGGCATTTACCGCACCTTTTGTAATAGCGGATACCGTTCCTGCAAAAATGTTTCTAGCACTTACCTTCATAGAAATCCTCCTTAAAAATTGATACAGGTCATCGGCATTGCCAAGCCTGGCAGAAAGATTGTTCAAAAACCTGATATGCTCCTGCTGAATCACCTTAAACTCACTCAAGATTTTCTTGCCTTCTGCGGTCAAACAGGCCCCGCCGCCCCCCTTGCCGCCCGTCATGCGACTTACAAGCGGAGCATCAGCAAGGTTATTGATCAGGTTGACCATATCCCATGCTGTCTTGTAGCTTACACCTACCGCTTTGGCAGCTTTTGAAATTGAACCGAGGATATCGATCTGTTCAAGCAGCGCCATCCTGTCTCCGCCCATAAACCGGTGATGCGCTTTCAATAGCCACACAGAACCTGTAAGTTCGCCACTGCCGTATTCTTCTGGATTCTTCATCAATTCCCGCCTGCCAGCTCCATCTGCGTTTTGGTGATCCACGGCGCGGGACTGCCCCTCAGAACTTCCTGCAACCTGGTGATAACATCTTCAACCGGTACAGCCACCCAGGTTTTCATGGGATGCACTCCATGTGAAATCAGCCTTGCCGCAGCCGGACCACTGATTTCAGCCGCACATACGATAGAGCAGTGCCTCAATGCCTCAGCCCTTGCGCTTGCCTTGTCATACCATCTCTGCCCGTCCCTGTGTTCGACCGATACCCTGGAGACATAGTAGGCTTCGTCGCTGTTGATGTCCCAGACACTGAACTCCGATGAATCCAGCAGATTCATGTCAACATAAGCACCATTGGATGTACTGAATGCCACCAGCATGACTCGCTCCTGTTGTTTAATTTGTATGCATGTCTGCATATCAACATGCATACAATCTGATACGACCGCCTCGACATTGAGTCCCTGGTCACTACGCTGTGCAGGGTTATGTAGCCTTTTACATAACCCGTGCCAAAACAACATATCCCTGCAACATTTCGTTATCACTACACTTTTTGTACAACAGTATTTTATACATACTTGGTGAGCCTAAAATACATGCAGTTAGAGCTGAATTTGCACAAGGTTTGCATCTGTCATCAAATATAAGATTTGCCGCAAAGGAGGAACGTTCAAGATGGTTTTGGCTAAACCTGGCGATACTGTAACAATAAGTTATATAGGCACGCTTGATAACGGCCGCATCTTCGACAGTACCGATGCAGAAGGTCCGTTGACCTTCACCATTGGCAATGAGCAGATATTTTCCGCCCTTGAAAGGACCGTCATCGGCATGCGCGCCGGTGAAGCCAGAAACATTGTGCTTGCAGCGGAAGATGCCTACGGCCCCAGGCTCAAAGAAAATATCATCAAGGTCGACCGGCAATGTTTCCCTGCCGAAAAAACCATCACCATCGGCCAGAAACTGAGCATTACCTTTAAAAACGGCACATCCAGACTGATGCTTGTGACCGAGGCCAGTGAAGACGAAATCACCCTGGACGGCAATCATCCACTGGCCGGATGCGAACTGACCTTTGCCCTCAGGCTGGACCGTATCGATTAAATCAAATCAGACCAATCCAACTGGAGGAAATATGTCGACTGTTTCAAAACCGGACCGCTATACATCATTCGAAGGCATAGAAAGCGATTCCAACTCCCGCAGGCTTATAGCCATGCTGATGCAGCACATTAGTGACCCTGAGAAGACAAACCGTTTCTGGGAACAATTCAAAACCATATCGGAACTCATCGGCCAACAAAAGGAGAACAGCGGGCGACGCCTGGATGAACTCTTCCTGATCCACTCCAATATCAATAATATCCGGGAGCTGTTTGAAGAATATGATGATCAGCCCGCATTGCAGCTTTTGGAGCAGATTGAGCTTGAAAGCTGCTGACTGGATGGTTAGCATGCCCGTCATTAATTCTGAAATACACTTCAGACGAGCGAAATTGTAAGTGGGGGCAAACTGGAGATGAAAACAGCACATATACTGCAACATGTAGCATTCGAGGGTCCGGGCAGTATCAGAACCTGGCTGGATCAACAAGGCTTCCGGATTACCACAACCCATCTTTACCAGGATGAGACCCTGCCAGATATAAATCAGATTGATTTCCTGATTATCATGGGCGGCCCCATGAGTGTCAATGATGAAGCCGACTACCCATGGCTGGCCAAAGAAAAGCAGTTCATCCGCAGGGCTGTGGATATGCAGCTACCGGTGCTGGGCATCTGCCTGGGGGCCCAGCTGATTGCCGCTGCTTTCGGCGCCCGGGTTTATGCCAATCATTGCAAAGAGATCGGCTGGTTTCCGGTGCGTCCAATCGCCAATAAAAACGGCTGCTTTGTTTTCCCTGACAAGAGCATGGTGTTTCACTGGCACGGTGAGACCTTTGATCTGCCGGATAATGCAGTGCTGCTGGCATCCAGCAACGCCTGCACGCATCAGGCCTTTCAGATTGGAAGCTGCGCAATCGGCCTGCAGTTTCATCTGGAGACAACAGCAGAGAGCGTTGCAGCAATGGTTGACAATTGTCGCCATGAACTTGTAAACGGAGATTATATTCAGAACGAACAGGACATGCTGGCCGCCGCTCCGCAATACTGTCTTCAAGCGAACCGACTGATGGAGTCGCTGCTGACATATTTGTGGAACAGGCCTACATGTTCCTGAACCAGAAGAATGCTAGTCGAACATTTCCTTCATCGACCCCACCAGATAGTCAAACGTATCCTCCCTGGTGTGGACAAACCCTGGCATCAGATTGAGCACTTCTTCAATCCTGTGTAGTACCGCCCCGCTGGTGGTCTGTAATTCGTCCATAACCGCAGCAAACATGGGCAGCACCTCATACAGGTCGTCACGGTTGAACTGCCTGGGGTCAGGTTTTCCGCAAAATTTTTCCTCTGCCTTAGTATCGATATATTTGCGATATTTGTACTGCAGATCCGATGCCTTGACGACTATTGCCATGACCGCCCCCCCTTTTCCGCTCTTCTCAGCATCCGCTGCATCCCGCGCAGCCATGGCCACAAGAGGCAGATGTTACCGGAGGCATATGCGTTCCGGCCATTGCCATGAGCGTCTGACTCTCCACATACCACTCCCCATCCACCAGTTCTCCTGCCAGCTTTCCCTGTTTCAGCAGCATCAGCATCCGCGGGACCGTGGTCTCCAGCATGCGGGCGGCCTGCCCGATCTCTATACAGGTCTTGCCATTGATTGCCTTTTCCATCAGATCGCCTCCCGTTCCGCATAGTTCCTGTAAATCTCCAGCAGTTCAGTATCGTCGAGCGCCTTCCGCCGCCTTTGCACTGCAGAGCGCACTGTTTCCATCAGCATGGCTGCCTCATGCCTGCCAACATCAATGCCAATGCTGCGATAGCGCTCCATCAGTCCGCTGCTGCCGGAATGCTTGCCAACCACTATTTTTCTGCTCCCCCCGACAACTGCCGGATCAAACCCCTCATAGTTATCAGGACACTTCAGCAAACCATCCACGTGCAGCCCGGACTCATGGGCAAAGACATTTTCTCCCACTACAGCCTTCCATGCCGGCAGCTTTCTGCCCGAGGCCCTGGCTACCAACATGGATAATTCACGAAAGCGATGGGTTAGAATACCGCTATCAATGCCGGAGGCATATTTCAGCCCCATCACCACCTCTTCCAGGGCCGCGTTACCGGCCCTTTCCCCCAGCCCGTTGACCGTGGTGTTAACAAAGGCGGCGCCGGCCCGGATACCGGCAATACTGTTAGCAGTAGCCATCCCCAGATCGTTATGGGTATGCACCTCTATTGGCAGCTGGGGAACAGCCTGACGCAGGGCGGCAATCTTGTCGTACATGGTGAATGGATCCAAGATCCCCAAGGTGTCGCAAAAACGGAAGCGATCCCCCCCCAGTTCACTGGTGATTTGCATCAGCTCTGCCAAAAAACGCAGATCAGCCCGGCTGGAGTCTTCACCACCAACTGAGACATACAGATCATGCTGTTTGGCAAAGCCCAGGGCTGTCTTGAGCTGCTCCTTAACCCATGCCCTGCTCTTGTGCAGCTTGTTGGCAATCATGACATCCGACACGGAAAGGGATATATCTACCGCCTGCACACCACAATCCAGACTGGCCTGGATATCGCTTTTCAGCGCACGGTTCCAGGTGATTAATCTGGCATTCAAACCCAGGTCAAGCATAGCCTTAATACAATCACTTTCATCTTTGCCCATGGCCGGTATGCCACACTCCAGTTCATGCACCCCGATGCTGTCCAACATGGAGGCAATCCGCAGCTTGTCACGCCTGCTGAAGACCACCCCGGCGGTCTGCTCGCCGTCACGCAGTGTAGTGTCATCGATGATGATCTTTGATGTAGTGTTCATGATAACCTCACTGATACGACAATCTTGTGTTCTGTTCTTTCCGGAAACGGACACTAGCCGCTGCTCCCCATCGTCGCCAGTCCATAGATATAATCCGGACGATAATCCGGCTTAACACCTGCAAACATTAATTCAGTCGTGCCTTTTATGCGAAACCCCAAGTCCTCCAGCAATTTGGCGACAGCCATATTTCCTGCCGGCGCATCGCAGACGATCTCCATAGCTTTAGGGACCTGGGCAACCAGTGTCCGGATAACCCGCTGCGCCGCATCCGCGTCACTTGCAGCGCAAGGCCCCAACTGTAGCTGGCTGCCGCAGGGCTGCAGCATGGCAAAGGCATTGGCCTCGGCCGCCACCATGGCCCTGGCTGCCACCGCTTCCAGCAGCGTACTGCGCTCATCTCCCCAGCCCAGATAATCCAGGGCATAGTGAGCTTTGGCGCTGACACTACCAAGCCCCTGGCCATGTTCTGCTGTCCCATGGCCTGTCCAGCGGTTGATCCTGTCGATCACAAGAAAGCCATGCTTCTCATACAATGGCCGGCCCATGGCCGAGGCCGTCAGCCAAAAGGTCGCTGCACCATTTTTACGCAGCGACTCCAGCGCCTTGATGAACAGCCGTTTGCCTACCCCTTTGTTGCGCAGTCCGGGATGCACCATTAAATTGCCAACCCATCCGCTATCTCTGTATTTCAGAGTTGTTACAAAGGCGGAGGCCTGTCCGTCACTACCCCGCATACAAAAATTGCCGTTTGGTGATGCATTGAGCAAAAAATGCGGTTCCCATGGGTCGACTATCCACCCCTCCAGGGCACCCAGCGTCAGGAAACGCCCGCAATCAACCGATGTAAAAGTATCAATCCGCATATTTTGGCCTTTTGTCAGACTCCGCATGTTATGCCGCAGCACATTGCACGCCACATGCTGTTTTGCTCATGTTTATATCCTGACCAATCAGTCCTATGGCATCGGCACGGCATTGTTTGCAGTGGCTGAACTGGCCGATAATGCGTTCGTTGTCCTTTCGGACAGCATCCAGCACTTCCGGGCTGGGCGGTTCTACGTGTGAAAGCTCGGCCTGCGGTATCAGTGGCATAATATTCATCACATACGCCCCCAGTTCCTTGACCCGCTGGGCAATCAAGGGGACCTGAGCTTCATTTATCCCTGGTACCAGCACGGTATTGACCTTGATCGTCAAACCCAGCTCCGCAGCGCGTTTCAGCCCTTCAAACTGATTATTGATCAGTATCGCCGCCCCCTCTTCGCCGGTGTAATGTTTGCCGTGATAGACCACATGTTTGTATATTTTGGCCCCAACAGCTGGATCGACGGCGTTGATGGTGACGGTCAGGCTGTGCAGCCCGATCTCAACCAGCTTGTCGATATATTCCGGCAATAACAATCCATTGGTACTGAGGCAGAGCATCATCTCTGGAAACTCGGCATGTACCAGCTCAAAGGTCTCAATGGTCTGCCTGTTAGCCAGAGGGTCGCCCGGTCCGGCAATACCGACCACCTTGATCATCTCTCCCAGTACCGGACTGGCCTTTACCTCACGCACCTTGGCAATAGCTTCCTGCGGCGTGAGCAGCTGGCTGGTCACTCCGGGCCGCGATTCGTTAGCGCAGTCATGCTTGCGCGTACAATATCCGCATTTGATGTTGCATGCCGGGGCAACGGCCAGGTGCATGCGGCCGTTCTTGTGGTGATTGCCGCCAAAGCAGGGGTGTCCCTGCTGAATCCTGTCCTTCATCTCGCATCCGCTTCCCATGGGTGCACTCCTTTCAAACGCAACGAGCCCGCGATAGTGATTATCAGCGGGCTCCATTGCCACGTTTTTATGCAGTTTTAACATCTGTCTGTTTTTTGAAATCTATTAAGGCACATTGCGTGCCAGACTTCCCCTATTTTTGCTCTTTCAATTTAGTACCAATAAAATCGAATATTTGCGTGATGTTGCCACGTAAACCGTAAAACGAGTCAAAAAAACCATCTCGTCAAATGCCGCTTTTTTAATCATTTTTAGTTATATTATTGATGGACTGGCTTTTGCATGTGCATGTATCCAGCTATGCTATACGTAACCGAGGTTTTACAAAAAGGAATCCGCCATGGAACTGCAACCGGCAGAGGATGAAGTTGTTGAACGCGCCAGGGCTGCCTTCATCGGCCTGGCTGTAGGGGACGCCCTGGGTGCCACTTTGGAGTTCATGACTGCTACGGAGATCAGGGCAAAGTATGGTGTGTTTCGGGATATCACCGGTGGAGGTTGGTTGCGATTAAAAGCAGGGCAGATAACTGACGACACCCAGATGTCACTTTGTATTGCCAGGGCAATCGCTGAGCATGGTGAATGGTCTCTCAAGGCAATTGGCGACAACTTCGCAGCATGGCTCAAATCCAGGCCGATAGACTGCGGCGACACCTGCCGCAAAGGTATCCGCAACTACATCATCAACGGTAGTCTGGAGAACACCCCTAACGAGTGGGACGCCGGCAACGGTGCCGCTATGCGCATGCTGCCCGCAGCCTTATACTCGTTTTCAGATCAAGCACTACTCAATAAATATGCTGTCGAGCAGGCCCATATCACCCACAATAATCCCGTATCAGATGCCGCCTGTATCTGTTTGGGCAGGATGCTGCATCTGTCCCTGGCGGGCGCTGAAAAGAGTAAATTACGCCGGGAGGCCGAAACGCTGGTGGCCGCATATCCCACTTTCAAGTTTGAGCCATACAGAGGCCTGGCAACCGGATATGTGGTTGACACCTTGCAGACGGTTTTTCATTGGTTTTTCAGGGGGGGCAGTTTTGAGGAATGCCTGGTCGGCACGGTAAACCAGGGCGGGGATGCCGACACGACAGCGGCCATCTGCGGTATGTTGGCCGGCGCATATTACGGTATGAGCAGCATACCGCAACGCTGGCTAAAAAAAATGGACAAATCTGTGGTCAAGGAGATCGACAGGCTTTCCGTACAGCTGATCCGGACCAGCCCCTGTTTTAGGCGTTAAAACCGTTGTACAAACAATCAGTCGCACTGACTGTCAACAGGGGCAGATTATCAGGAACCTGTTATCAAGCCACGGCTCCAAACGCGGCTTGACGTCTTTCCAATCCAGACCTCCGCCGCCGCAACCAGGCCGGGGTACCACAATACAACTCCAGCCGGACTTATCCGCCAACTCTTTTAATTCTCGGGCAGAACGTTCGATTATTGCCAGATCAGGCAGAGACCAGGCTGTCTCTTCAACCGGGAAACTTACTATGCTGCTATGCAGACACAATACATGGTTGCCATTGCGCTCAATCTGTTTTCCCAGTTCATCTGCCAGCCAGGGAAAACGTGCAGCAGCCTGCCTTGCCACACCACGCCCAAGCACCGCCCTGCCATCTTTGGCCACGGTTCCGCTGGTGGTAATGGAGAGCACGGCTGATCCATAGTACTCCCAGATATCTCCGCATATCTCTATCATGGTGTCTGCACCATGTAATGCCTGGCTACTTGTTGTGTGCTTTTAACACAGCATCAGCCACCTGACGCAGCGTCTTGCGATCATCCATGGCCTTTTTCTGGATCACCCTGTATGCATCCGCCTCAGAAAGTTTGTCTTTTTCCATCAGCAGTCCTTTGGCTTTTTCAATCACCTTGCGGTTCTCGATAATCTCCTTCAGGTCTTCAACCTTTTCCTTCAATGTCTCCAGTTCATAGGTATGGGCAAAAGCAATCTCAATGGCCGGCAGCAGATCCTGCATACGCAGCGGTTTGGTTAAAATTGAGGCAATGCCGCATGCAGTTGCATGTTTGACAGTCTCGGCGTCATAGCAGTTCGTCAGCAGCACAATCGGTATCTTCAACTTCTTTTTTATCTCGGCTGCAGCCTTCAGGCCATCCATACCGGGCATGGCCACATCCATGACAACCATGTCAGGAAAACTGCCCAGCGCAATATCCACAGCCCTTTTGCCGTCTCCGCATTCCAGAACTGACTCAAAACCAAGCTCCGTCAACATGGCCTTCAGTTCCATAAGAATCATCGGTTCATCATCACATATCAGTATTGATTTCATAACTGTGTTCATATGGCACCTTCTCTATTGAATTTGTTTCAACGGGCACTTGCATCTGCTGTGCCATAAATGCATTCATTGCTTTGGCAGGCAGGCACTGAAGCGTTCTTTCCCCTTGACGATACACGGGTGACAGTCTACAACTTTGAACATGCCACTGACTAAGAACCTTAATCCGCCTCAAAAAGAGGCAGTGCTGCACACTGAAGGACCGCTATTGATCCTGGCCGGGGCAGGTTCTGGAAAAACCCGGGTCATCACCCACCGCATCGCCCACTTGATCCAGGATCAGGGTGTCAGGCCCTGGAATATCATGGCCGTAACCTTTACCAACAAAGCCGCCAGAGAGATGGAGGAACGCCTGCGCAGGTTGCTGCACGGCACTGTGACGCCGCTGATTGCCACCTTCCATGCCGCCTGCGGGCGCATTCTGCGGCGCGAGATCCACCATCTCGGTTATGATGCGTCATTTGCCATCTATGACGACCGTGACTCGGAACGGCTGATGAAAGATCTGCTCAAAGAACTGGATCTGGATGACAAGCGCTTTCCGTCCAAGGCGCTCTGCGCCCAGATTGATGATTACAAGAACCGCGGGCTGCTCCCCGAAGATCTGGATGGAGTCACCCGCGGCGATATCTACAGCAGCACTGTGGCCAGGGTTTATGCGGCCTATCAGGAACGCTTGAAAAAGTGCAACGCGCTGGATTTCGGCGATATGCTGGTCCTTACAGTGCGGCTGCTGGAAGAATTTCCCGATATCCGGCGCTATTATCAGGAGCGCTTCCAGTGGATCATGGTGGATGAGTATCAGGACACCAACCCGGTGCAGTACCGGCTGATCCGTTTACTGGCGGGAGAGCGCCGCAATCTCTGCGTTGTGGGCGATGACGATCAGTCCATCTACTCCTGGCGCGGGGCCGATATCCGCAACATCCTGGAGTTTGAGAAGGACTTTCCCGGCGTCCGGGTGATCCGCCTGGAGCAGAACTACCGTTCCACGGCCAACATCCTGGCTGCTGCCGGTGAAGTCATCCGCCATAACTTCGGCCGCAAAGGCAAAAGCCTCTGGACCGAAAACCCTGCGGGAGAAAAGATCCACTACGATAGGTGCGAGACCGACCGTGAGGAGGCCCGCTTCGTCAGCCGCGAGATACAGAGACTGCACCGCGGCGGCTGCCCTTTTGAAGAGATGGCGGTGTTCTACAGGACTAATGCCCAATCGCGCCAGATTGAAGAGGCGCTGGTTTCCGAGGCGCTGCCTTACCATATTGTCGGCGGCGTACGTTTTTATGCGCGCCTGGAAATCAAGGACATCCTGGCCTATCTGCGCGTACTGGACAATCCGGCCGACGAAATTTCTCTCAAACGTATCATCAATGTGCCGGCCCGTGGCATCGGTGCCGCCACCATCGAGCGCATCTCGGCATACGCAGCACACCAGGGGATCGGGTTTTTCAGCGCCTTGAAATCCGTCTCCGAAACCAGCCTGCTGGGCCCTGGGCCTCGCGGCAAGGTGCAGCAGTTTGCCAACCTGATGGAGGAGTTTCTGGAGGCCTCTCATGCCATGTCCCTGCCGCAGCTGACGCAACATGTGATGATGGTGAGCGGATATCTGGAACGGCTGAAGGAAAGCCGGGACAGTGATGACGCCGAGCGTTTGGAAAACCTGGAGCAGCTGCTGGCCGCCATGGAGGAGTTTCACGAGGCTAATCCGGATGCCGGGCTGTCGGAATACCTGGAACAGGTGTCACTGGTTTCCGATCTGGAACAGCACGAGCAGGGCAAGCCCTCGATTACCCTGATGACCCTGCATGCCGCCAAAGGTTTGGAGTTCAGGGCTGTGTTCATAATTGGCATGGAAGAGCGCATCTTCCCGCACGTCAGGGCGCTGGATGACCTGGACGGCATGGAAGAGGAGCGCAGGCTCTGCTATGTAGGCATGACCCGTGCCCGCGAGCGGCTGTACCTGCTGAATGCACGTCGACGATACATGTTCGGGCAGGAGCAGTGTAACCAGCCATCGCGTTTTCTCAAGAACATACCGTCAGTGTTACTGGATGACGGGACACGAGGGACCAACCCGCAGCCAGTTGAAAGATCGCTTGAAAAAGAGTGGGGGAGAGAGCATTATCAATACTCAAATGAACACAACCTGGCCTCTGCCGCCACTTATTCAACAACTGACGACATTGAGATCATCCCCGAACCACCCGAGGAAAGCGAAGGCGTATTTATCGGGATGAAGGTGCGCCATGCCAAATTCGGCATCGGCACCATCAGAAAAGTTGAGGGTAGCGGCGAGGCACAAAAGGTGATTGTCTGGTTCAACGGTGTCGGCCCCAAGAAGCTGATGTTGCGTTTTGCCGGGCTGGAACGGGCCTAATCAGCGTTTTGCGTAATTGATAACAGCAGCGCAGGACATGTTGCCTGTTTTTTCAGCAGTTTTTCCAGGATTGCCCCTTCAGGGGCAACTCCACTTACCATTTTCCGGGTCATCCTGATATTTCATCACCGGCATGCGACTTCATTTCATTCAATAATTTCAGACCATTGTGATTAACATATCCCGCATCAGGCAACACGCAAAGACGATATCAAAAATATGGCATTCATCTTGCTGATATATACACTCCAAAAGCTGAAATGCCGTAAAATCTCGATCTTACGGCTAAACAACCAAAAAACGCTGCTTAAATTTTAAACAACGCTGTATACAAAGGAGGCTATTAGTATGGAAATTTTCGGAAAAAACGTGTTCAGTCTGGCAGTAATGAGAGAGGTGCTTCCCAAAAGTGTCTATAAAAACCTCAAGAAAACGATCGATGAAGGACTGCCGCTGGACCCTTCCATATCTGATGTAGTGGCAACCGCCATGAAGGAATGGGCCGTTGAGCGTGGCGCAACCCATTTTACCCACTGGTTCCAGCCAATGACTGGTGTTACCGCCGAAAAACACGATTCCTTCATCTCCCCCACCGGCGACTGTACCGTATTAATGGAATTCTCCGGCAAGGAACTGATCAAGGGTGAGCCGGATGCATCATCCTTCCCCAGCGGCGGCCTGAGGGCAACCTTTGAAGCCAGGGGCTATACTGCCTGGGATTGCACCTCACCGGCCTTTCTTCGCGAAGAAGGCGGCGTAGTGACCCTCTGTATTCCGACTGCGTTCTGTTCCTACACCGGCGAAGCGCTGGACAAGAAAACTCCGCTGCTGCGCTCCATGGAAGCACTTTCCAAACAAGCCATCAGGATTCTCAGGCTGTTCGGCAATTGTACCGCTACACGCGTAATGGCAACCGTTGGACCAGAGCAGGAATACTTCCTGGTGGACAAATCATTTTTTGAAAAACGCCTTGACCTGATGCTGGCCGGCAGAACACTGTTCGGCGCCATGCCCCCTAAAGGTCAGGAGATGGAAGACCACTATTTCGGCACCATCAAGGAGAGGGTGCTGGCATATATGCGGGATGTAAATACAGAACTCTGGAAACTTGGTGTAACCGCCAAGACCCAGCACAATGAGGTAGCACCTGGCCAGTTCGAAATCGCCCCGATTTTTGAAACCACCAACATCGCTACAGACCATAACCAGATGGTCATGGACGTGCTCAAGCGCACCGCCATCAAACACGATATGGTCTGCCTGCTGCACGAAAAACCTTTTGCCGGCGTAAACGGTTCCGGCAAGCACAACAACTGGTCTATGAGCTCCAACGACGGCCAGAACCTGCTTGAGCCTGGCAGCACCCCCCATGAGAATGCACAGTTCCTGACCTTCATGATGGCTACCATCAAGGCGGTTGACGAGTATGCCGGCCTGCTGCGTTCCACATGCGCCAATGCCGGTAACGATCACCGCCTGGGTGCCAATGAAGCCCCGCCAGCCATCATCTCCGTATTCCTTGGCGATCAGCTGGCCGATATCCTTGAGCAGATCGAAAAAGGCGGCGCCAAGTCTTCCAAAACCAGTGCCGATATGCAGATTGGTGTTACCACCCTGCCTGCCCTGCCAAAGGACGCAACCGACAGGAACAGAACTTCTCCGTTCGCCTTCACCGGCAATAAATTTGAATTCAGGATGGTTGGCTCTTCTTTCTCCGTCGCAGGCCCGAACATCGTCCTCAACACCATAGTTGCTCAGGCCCTGAAGGAGTTTGCCGAAAAGCTGGAAAGTTCCAAAGACTTCTCTACCGAATTGCAGAAGCTGCTGCAGGATACTGCCAAAAAACACAAGCGCGTTGTATTCAACGGCAACAACTACTCAGACGAGTGGGTCAAGGAAGCCCAGAAACGTGGGTTGCCCAATATCGCCAACACCCCGGACGCACTTAAGGAATTTGGCAAGAAAGAGTCCGCCAAGCTGTTCGTTGAGCATGGCGTATTCACGGAGAAAGAGGTTCACTCCCGTTATGACATCATGGTTGAACAGTACAGCAAGACCATCAACATCGAAGCTTTGACCATGATCGATATGGCTAAATTGAGCATAATGCCAGCTGTCATGGGATACATTACGGAAGTTGCCCAGTCGATTTCAGCTGTCAGCGCCGTATCCACAAAGATTGATGTCTCCACACAGAAAGCTCTGTTGGAAGAGCTCTCCACCAAACTGGCATCCATGAACAAAAATGTCAGCGAGCTGGAAAAAGCGGTTACAAATGCTCAGGGCATCTCCAATGTTGAAAAACAGGCCGCTGCTTATCGCGACAAGGTCTTTACCAAGATGCTGGAACTTCGCACAGACAGTGACACCGTTGAGAAACTGGTTGCCGCCAAGAACTGGCCGATTCCAACCTATAGCGATATGCTGTTCGTACTTTAAAAGCTGCTCTATAGTCTTTATCAAAGGGGCCTCGTCCAGAGGCCCTTTTTTGTGCTCGAACTTCGCCTGGTTGCGCTTTGTTTCCGGCTTGGTATAGTTTATTCACAATATCAGGAGGACACAAATGACTAATCTCAAAAAATCAAAAGGCGTCATTGCCATTCTTACAGGGGGTGGAGACGTACCCGGTCTCAACCCGGCTATTCGTGCTGTTACCATCAGGGCTTTGCGTGAAGGGTACCAGGTTATCGGACTTCGGCGCGGGTGGGCCGGCATCATGGACATGGTTAGAGACCCCGAGGCAGACAACAGCAACTGCTATCAGATGCTGACTGAGGATATCGTTAACAGGGCCGGCAGAACCGGAGGGACGTTCCTGCACTCTTCGCGTACACGACCCAGTCATGTCAAGAAAAGCGCGGTACCAGAACATCTCAAGGAGAGCTATAATCAGGAACTTAACGATCTGACTCCGGAAGTCTTAAAAAACCTCGCGTACCTGGGCATTGATTATCTGATCCCCATCGGTGGTGATGATACGCTCAGTTATGGCGTACGACTGTTCCAGGAAGGCATGCGGGTAATCGCCATCCCCAAAACCATGGACAATGATGTGCCGGGCACGGATTACTGCATCGGTTTCAGCACCTGCGTTACCCGCACCATTGAAATGACCAACCGGCTGCGCACCATCGCCGGGTCGCACGAGCGCATCCTGGTGCTGGAAGTGTTCGGCCGCTATGCCGGATACACGGCCATGGTGCCCACGCTGGCCGGCGCTGCCAACCGCTGTGTCATCCCCGAGTACCAGTTCGACATCGATCATCTGACTGAACTGCTAGTGGAGGACCGCCGCCGCAATCCAAGCAAGTATTCCATCGTGCTGGTATCCGAAGGCGCCATGTTCAAAAATGGGGAAATGATTTTCCAGAATGCAACCACGGATGCTTATGGGCACGCCAAACTGGGTGGGATTGGCGACCTTGTAGCGGAAGAGATCAAAATGCGCAGCAAAAATTTCAATAACGGGCGGACTGTCGACATCATCAACCAGAAACTGGGCTATCTTGTGCGGGGAGGAGACCCTGACGCCATAGATTCCATTGTGCCGATGGCTTACGGCAATCTTGCTCTCGACCTGATACTGCAAGGGATTCATGGCCGTATCGTCGTGCTGAAAAACGGCCGTTATGACAATTTGCCGATCGAAGTTGTCACTGCAAGCAAAAAGCTGGTGGATGTCCCCCGGCACTACAACACCAAGCGTTTGCGGCCATGTTATGAAAGTTTCGAGATGAAACCGCTGTTTCTTGCAACATAAGAGGGTTCAACAGAGAAAGCGGGTATGCTGAAAAGCACACCCGCTTTCAATAACGTCACTATATTGCGCTTTCATGCTGTTAAATGCAAATTTCAAACCGATGAGCCGCTTGCAAAATGTCGTGAATATTCAAAACGCCACGCTGTGCAGGTCCCTTTTCTTGTACCTCCAGGCAAAGGCCGCCCCACGCACATACCAATCGATCAGAAAAATACCCCAGACCGCATAAAGTGAAAGCTGCAGCCAGCTTACTGCCGCCCATGTAAACAGGACCCTGATGCCCCACATGACCAGCAGTGTGACGATAAACACGTAAAATGTGTCACCTGTGCCGCGCAGACTACCTGCATATACAAACGACACCGCCAACGGGATCTGGGCAAACGCCACCAGCCTCAGAAATACGGAACCTTTTTCGATGACTTCAGTGTCATGGGTAAACAGGCTGATCAGCAGTTCCGGCACGGTTAGAAACAGCACGGCCATGCTCCCCATCACCAGCAAGGCCAGCCGCAGTGCCTCTACATGGCTTATATGGGCACGTTTCAGCTTCTTCGCCCCCAGCGACTGCCCCATCAGTGTAGCAGCGGCCGTGCCCATACCCGCACCGGGCATGAATGACAGGGATTCGATGGACAGGCCAATCTGGTGGGCGGCATAGGCGGCTGTGCCATAACTGATGATAAAGCTGGAATAGATCATCTGTCCGCTCTGATGGGCGATCCTCTCCAGGGCTACCGGCCAGCCAATGCGCCAGATGCGTCCAAACAACTCCATATCCGGCCGCTCAAAGGCCAGGTACTTTTTACGCAAGGCATGAAAAAGCAGATAGGCACAGCCAACACATTCCGAGCTGTTGATGGCGATGGCGGCGCCTTTTATCCCCATGGCAGGCAGGCCAAACTTGCCGTAGATCAGCGGCCAGGCGATCAGCACATGCAGGATATTGACGAGAATGATGGCCTCCATGGGCGTACGGGTATCGCCGATACCATGCATAATGGCTGAAAGTACGTTCAGCCCGGTGGTCCAGATCATCCACAGGAACACCAGCCGAATATATTCGGCCGCCAGACCTTGTACTTCGGCATCAGCCCCCATCAGACGTGCCACCTCATCCCCATAGAGATATCCCGTGGCTGAGCAGATGACCGTCAGCAGCAGACAGGCCAGGCATGACACTGTTGCTGCACGGGCTGCATCAGGCTGTTTGCCTGCTCCCCACAGGTGTGCGATCACAACAGTGGTCCCGGTGGAAAGGCCCCAGAATACGGTCATGGCAACAAACATCAGCAGCTGGCCCAAGCCGGTGGCGGCAATCGCTGCCGCTCCCAGTCCGCCAGTCAGGAATACATCAATTATTGAAACCAGTCTTTGAAATAGTGAGGAGAGCAGAACCGGCATGGAGAGGCGCAACACATCGCGTCTAATGGAGACAGGGCGTGATTTGGCGGAAGCTTTTGCAAATAGATTGAACTGCATGGTTTGTTATAAATCTCCGCTGGCTACAGGTCAACGCTTTACTGAACAAAAAAGGGCGGGAATCATTCCCGCCCTGGCTGTACGAACATATTTCTGTGCAACATCAACTGACATAGTCCAGCAGCGACAACTGGGTCAACTTGGCAGTTGCGGAAAGCGATGCCTGAAAAGCGGTCTGCTGCTGGGTCAGCTCTACCCCCAGCTTTGCATAGTCAACCGCCTGAACATTATCTACAACCGTCATCAGTGTACTGCGGTTATTGGTGTTCATTGTTTCCATGGTATTCAGCCGGATCTGCCGGGTGGCAATCTCGTTCTGTGCGGCATTGACCTGCTTGGCCCCGGCAACCAGGGCCTGTGCACCGGCTGCAATCCCTGCCGTGTTATTGGCACCGACCGCGGTGATAAGGTCGTCCATAGCCTGCAGGATGTTGGTGCTACCGTAAGGCTGGCTTGCTGCTGTATCCGCAGTTAGGATCTGGTTGCCAGGTATGTTCAGCTTCATGGTGGATGAATCGGCAATATTAATATTCAGCGTGGTCTCATCACCGGAATAATATGGTGCCGTAGCACTGAAAGGGGCTGTGGTACTGTCGGCGCCGGCAAAAATATAGGTTTCACCATTGCGGGTGTTGCCGTAATCAACCAGCTGTTGCTTGAGGGTTTGCAGCTGCGATACCGCGTTTGCTAATGTACCGGTCTCCGAGCTGCCGTTGATCAGTGAGCTGGCCAGCCCCTTGGCCAGTTCTACAGTATCATACATACCCTGCAGGGCTGTGCTGGTAATTTGCATTTGAATCTGGGTCTTGTCGATATTGCTTTTATACTGATCGCTTGTTTTGACCCGATCAGCAATATTCAGCAACAAGTTGGTAGCAATCGGGTCATCACTGGGCCGGTTGATATTCTGGCTTGAAATCAGCTGTTCGCTGATTTTGTCCAGCTTTGCCCTGCCCTGCTGAATATAGTAGAGGGCACTGTCAGCCGATGAGTTTGGCGTAATTCGCATATCGTTCTCCTAGCGCAGCATGTTCAGGGTAACATCCAGCATCTCGGTGGCGGTGGTGATCAGCTTCGCCGATGCCTGATACGAGCGTTGGTATTTAATCAGATTGGTCAACTCTTCATCCAGCGAGACGCCGGAATTGGATTCACGCACCGCATCCAGCTGTTTGAGATAGGCGGCATCCTGAGCAACGGCATTCTGGCCGGCCTGCACATCCAGTCCTATCTGGCTGACCATACTGTCATAATAACCGTTAAAGGTTGTGGTGCCGCCTGACATGGTGTTGGTACTTTTGAGTTGGGCCATCAGCAGGGCATTCTGGTTATCTCCTGCGGCGAAAACACCGGCAGAGCTGGCAGCGGCAATCTGGTTTGTGCTTGTCAGGGCGGCATTGACAGTAATAGTCGCCGCACTGGTTGCCGGGTTGAATATGGCAATGCCAGCAGCCCCTGTAAGATCGCGTCCTGCCTGATGCTGTGTATTTATCTGCGTTGCGATGGTCGTTGCCAGGGTATTGACCTTGGTGAGATAGCCCGGCAGCGTCGTATCCCTGAGTGTGACGATGGCCCCCAACTCACCCGTTGTTGGAGTTACTACAGCGGCAGCCCCGCCTCCTGCTGCGGTCAGGTTGACCGTGTAAGTAGGTGTCCCGGTCAGCGAAAACGCACCGTACTGGCCGCCTGTCACCAAAGCTGTTGTCGGAGTAGTATCTTTGTAATACACATCCGAGGTGCCGTCTGCATTTTCCGTAAAGGTGATGCCGATCTGGCTGGAAAGATCGCGTATCAGCTGGTCACGTTGATCCTTCATCTCATTGGCATTGCCGTAGACCTGTTCGGTATATTTAATCTGTTCATTCAGCTGGGCGATGCCCTGCAGGGTGAGATTAATATCTCCGGTTAATGAAGGCAGCGCATTGTTTTGGGTGGCAATAGCATCGGTCAGATTCTTGCTGACAGTATGAAAGTTGTCCGCCAGAATTTGCGCGCGGGTAATTACAGTCTGACGCTCTGTGGTACCAGCGGGATTGAGACTCAGATCCTCCCAGGCACCGAAAAAATTGGAAATGGCCGTACCCAGCCCGTCATTGGACACTTCATTAAAAGCAGGTTCGATCTGCTCCAGGACCTCACTTTTCTTTGTATCAAAGCCCTGAGTAGTTTCCGCATCCACCAGCTGTTTCTGCAGCAGGCTGTCATAATAGCGTTCAACGATCGAGATTCTTACGCCGGTACCCAGAGGAAAACCGTTGTGAGTAGTCGGCGGCGCAGATTCCAGTATGACTCGTTGCCTTGAATACCCGGCGGTGTTTACATTGGCAATATTTTCGCTGGTTACCTCCGTGGCAACACTGTATATGGCCAGCCCGTTTTTGCCTATATCCAATACGCTGCCCAGTCCCATGCTAAGCCTCCCTGTTTACCAACACTGAACCTGTCTGACGTTGCTGATAACTTCCTGTGGCCCCGTAAACACTGGACTGACTGACCAACCTTGTCAAAAGTTCCAGCGTGGTGCCGACAGAAGTATAGAAATTCTCTGCAATTTCTCGGTTGAGCGCCAGCAGTTGGCTATTGTTATCGCCAATCTTGTTGATTTCTGCATGCAGTCTAGGAATCTCACGGTTTCCCCTTAGCTGCAGTTTTTTTGCAATTATCCCCAAGGTGCTTTCCGGTGGCAGCCCCAGGCTTTGCGACGTCTCCTCAAGGCACTTTTTCAGCGCTGCAGACTGTTTTTCTATCCTGGAAGCCAGCTCCTCTTTTCTGGTGTTAATGGCATCAATGGCTTTAATATTGACGCTGGCCAGTTCTTTGGTTTCCTGATCCAGGCAGACGCTCAGTTCTTTGAAAAGTTCCAGCAGCTTTGTCAATTCATCGGCAAGATTTTTGATGATCATGTATTACTCCACGTTTAGCGGCTTTAACCTTTTTTATCGACAGTCCTGGCGATTTTTTTACTTTCCTGCCTGATAATATCTTTCTCAATCTGCTTGGCCAGACCAAAGCCGCCCCGCTTAACCGTCTGCGCAACATACTGTTCATCCAGCATGGAACGGTAGATTTCCTCTCCGCGACCACCACCGGTAAGACTGTCCGGCTCGACAGTCTCGCGCATGGACTTGAGCATCATAGAGATGAACAGACCTTCAAAATCCTGTGCCGTCTTTTTAATCTGCTTGAGCTGCTTTTCTGTCAGTGCGCTGCCGTTTGTAGCGGCACGCTGTAGCTGCTTGGCCTTTTCGACGCTGGTATCACTGATACCAGGCAGATGTTTTGAGATTGCATTATCCATATTTCGTCTCTTGCCGCCAATCCAGGTTTATGAACAGCTTAAATAATGGTCAGCTCGGCCTGCAAGGCACCGGCAGCCTTGATCGACTGCAGTATGCCAATCAGGTCTCTGGGGGTAACTCCCAACGTATTCAAAGCCCTGATGACCTCACCGATTGTGGCGCCTTCAGACATGACAGTCAGACGGCGTACCTCTTCCTCAACCTTCAGATCGGTCCTTGGCACTGTAACAGTTTCACCGGTTCTGCTAAACGGTGCCGGTTGGGACACCTTGGGTGTTTCTTTGATCACCAGCGAGAGGTTGCCATGCGATACCGCTACGGTTGATATGCGCACCTGCTCGCCCATGACAATCGTGCCGGTCCTTTCGTTGAGCACAACCCTAGCGATGGAATCCGGACGTACTTCAAGGGTTTCTATACCAGAGATAAAATCGATCATCCTTGATGCATAGGCGCCAGGCATCCTTATCGACACAGAAGCGGGATCACCTGTGCTGGCAGTTCCGGCTCCGAATCTTTCATTGATGGCAGCGGCAATACGCGAGGCCGTAGTAAAGTCAGCCGAGACCAGGTTCAGCCTCAACTCCGATCTGCCGGCCAAGGTGTTTGGCAGTTCCCGCTCAATCAATCCGCCACCGGGAATTCTGCCGGCGGTCGGGTGATTCTTCTGGGCCGTGGCTGCCTGCCCAGCAAAGGCAAAGGAGTTTGTCAGGACAGAACCTTGCGCAACGGCATACACCTGCTTGTCTGCACCAAGCAAAGGCGTCATGATCAGGGTACCGCCGGCAATGCTCTTTGCGTCACCCATGGAAGAGACCATTACATCCAGACGGTTCCCCTGCTTGGCAAATGGCGGCAGTGTAGCTGTTACCATTACGGCCGCCACATTCTTGAGCTTGATAAGCGCCGGATTGACCGTGACCCCCATACGCTCCAGCAGGGTGGCAACCGACTGCAGATGTATCTTAGCCTGATCGCTGTCGCCGAGGTTGGTCAGGCCGACCACAATGCCGTAACCAACCAGCTGGTTTTCCCTGACCCCTTCAAAAGCCGCCAGATCCTTGATGCGGATGGCATGGGCATTGGAGACCATGATGACAATCAATACTAATGTGAGAATAATTCGTTTCATATGATTCGCCTTGATGTTCAGAACGGCCATATCTTATCCAGAATGTTCATGATCCAGCCCGGGCTCTGACGGTCAGAAATAACACCCTTGCCGGTATAGCTTATCCGGGCGTCAGCCAGGTAGATTGAATTGACATTGTTCGCCGCATCAATATCAGCCGGGCGTACCGTGCCGGAAATAACGATGATCTGGTCTTCGTTATTGACCTGCACGTTGCGGCGCCCCTCGATCAGCAGGTTGCCATTCGGCATTACCTCAACCACCTTGGCCGATATGGTTGCGCTTAAGGTTTCCTGCCGGGATGTGGAACCGGATCCGGCGAAAGATGTGTCAGTGCTGGCGCTGATCATTTTGGACAGGTCAAGATTGTTGCCTTTCAGCATGCCCGGTCCGCTTTCCAGTCCCAGAAAATTTGGGATGCCCGCCGTGAAAGAGGAGCTGCGGTCCGTACCGGTTGCTGCCTTTTTGGAGGCGCTGGCAACCTCTGAAATGACGATGGTGACAATATCACCCTTTCTTCTGGCCTTGAAATTTTCTGTCAGACTACCGGAAGTCGACTGCCAGATAGAGCCCTTGGAGTAGTCCGGCTGCGGCCTGACCATTTGCTGGTCAAATGCGGGGCTTTTGACCTCGGTTCTCTGTATGACGCACCCGCCCATTGCCAAGCTGCAGGTCAGTATTATGAGAAATATTGTTTTCATTTTCCGTTTCGCCTCACTTCACATCTCAATACACAATGGCAACACTGTCCGCACTGATCACACGGGCCGGCATTTCCTTGAGTGAATTCAGATTTTGCACAATGATCGTATCACCTGCCGCCCCGGCGCTTTTTGCCTTACCCGTCACCGTAATCCGCATCCGTTCGTTTTCGGCAATGATTGTAACAAGCTGCCCCGTTTTTATCAGCGGCGGCCTTTCCAGCTGTTCCGGCCTGATCGGCACGTTCGGCCTGAGAGTCATACGGGCCCTTTGGCCAATAGCCTGCTCTGGCGTTGGAATGTAACGTCCCTGAACGCTTGCCAAATTCTGCTTTTTCATCATCAGGTCACTGTTGCTGATAATCGTGCCAAAGTTGATCTGTCTGACAGTAAACACCATATTGACAAGCACTTCAATTTCAGCCCTGATATCCATGTTGCCGACTGTCCGGCCATCCTTGCGAGCAAGCACGGCCAACGCTGCCCGGCCCCAGCCCCCCCATTGCTGAGGTGCAATTACCTCATATTCGAGTTGGCCCTGAGGCAGCCCCCCCAGATTGTTCACTTGCAGTCGTTTTATGATGACCTCTGCGCCCAAGCCGGCATTTTTGTTCTGCACATAGGCCGTCACCGCATCCCTGACTTCCTGTTCTCTTTTAACAGAGGGTGAAGCAGCTTCTGCGGCAAGCGGCATCATCAGTGCAAAAGCTGTTATGTAAATAATGGTTTTTAACATATCTTACCTGTCTGTTTAGCTGCAATGTAACTATTGCCTATACATTTGCATAAGCAATGCCATCAATTATCTGCGCAGATTGTTGGCAGTCTGCAGCATTTCATCAGCGGTCTGCACCGCCTTGGAATTGACTTCGTAAGCCCTCTGCCCCACGATCATATTGACCATTTCCTCAGCTACGCTGACGTTGCTCATTTCCAAATAGCCCTGCAGTAGTGTTCCAAGACCTGTCTGACCAGGTGTGCCCGTAATCGCAGTACCTGAGGAGTCTGTGTTCATGAACAGATTTTTGCCCAGTGCCGAAAGTCCGGCCGGATTAGGAAATGTGGCCAGCTGAATCGTCCCCAGTGTGGTGCTGGCGGTCTGTCCGGCCTGGGTAACCGATACGGTGCCGTCATTGCCCACTGTCACCTTCAGGGCATTGACCGGTATGACTATTTCCGGCTGCAGGGGACTCCCCTCCGGTGTAACGACCCTGCCGGTACTGTCGCGCTTGAAAGCCCCGGCGCGCGTGTAGGCAATGGTGCCATCCGGTTGCAGTATCTGGAAAAAACCATCACCTTCAATGGCGATATCCAGTTCATTACCGGTCTGGTTTATATCACCAGCGGTGAATATTTTGGTAACAGCAGCCAGTCTGGTACCAAGGCCGATCTGGATACCTGTGGGTATCTGGGTGGTCGTGGTTGACGGAGCACCGCTGGATTTCAGGTTCTGATACATCTGATCCTGAAAATCCGCCCTGCTTTTCTTGAAACCAGTTGTATTCACGTTGGCAATATTGTTGGCAACAACATCAATATTCTTCTGTTGAGCCTGCATGCCGGAAGCGGCCGTCCAAAGTGCGCGCATCATAAAGTCATCCTCCAGAATTCTGTTAAAAAACCTGTCTAAAAATCATAGCTGCCCCAAATCCCCTACTGCCTTGGCAGCCATATCATCAAAGCCCCTGATCACCCTTTGACAGCTGTCAAAATATCGACTCGTCTCAATCATCTGAACCATTTCCGATATGGTATCCACGTTGGAACCTTCCAGCTGCCCCTGCATCACCCGCGGTGTTACCGGTTGCGGCCTTGCTTGAGGATCAGTAGGTACGAACAGCGCCCCTTCAACCTTTGTCAAGCTGTATGGCTTGGGGAAATCCACCAGCCGGAGGGTTCCGGAAGGGGTGGCATCAACCGTTAGCAGGCCCTTGCTGTCAACATCCACCTTGCCCCCCTGGATAACGATTGGTCCTCCATCCCCCATGACCGGATAACCGTCCGCAGTGACTAGTGTGCCATCCGCAGCAGTCCTGAAATTGCCTTGGCGCGTATAAGCCAGGCCATTAGGGGTTGAGACCACAAAGAAACCGTCCCCGTCGATGGCCAGATCAAGCACGTTGCCGGTCTGGGCTACCGGGCCGGTGCTGTAATCAATATAGACGCTGTCTTTCTGCAAAACTGGATCCGCTGTCTGCCCCTGAGGCACTGCCGGCGGGTTAACATTGCCATTCAGCATAGCTTCAAAAAGCATCTTGTCCTTCTTGAAACCGGGCGTATTGACGTTGGCCAGGTTGTTGCTGATTACATCCAGACGCTTCATGGCTGCGATGCTGCCCGACAGGGCTGAATACATGCCGCTGTTCATTTTTGTCTCTCCTAACCTTTGTGCAGCTTGAGTTTCCCTCTTAGCCTTAACATGGCCTGGCTTAGTATCTGGGATATTCTGGATTCGGTCAGGCCCAGCGCCTCTCCGATTTCCTTCAGATTAAAATCCTCATTGTAATACAGTGTCACTGCCAGTCGTTCCTTTTCTGGCAGTGTTTCTATCGCCAGTCCCAGAGCTTCGGCAAGTTGCATCATCATCAGTTGCTGCTGTGGATTTCTTTCCTCGCTTTCGCTTAGCACATCTGCCAGAGAAAGCAGGTTGCCATCCTTGTCATCCCAGCTGTCATCAAGGCTGATGAATGAAATGACATGGACTTCATCCAGCAGGGCATAATACTCATTCAGGCTGATGTTCAGCGAGGCCGCCACCTCTTCACTGCTGGGATTGCGCCCCAATTTGTGCTCCAGCGACTGCACCTGTTTTTCAAGTTTCTTACACTTGTCGCGTGTCGTTCGGCTTAACACGTCATATGAACGCAGCTCGTCGATAATGGCCCCCCGGATATGCTGCTCTGCAAAGGTCTTGAACTGTACCCCGCGTTGCGGGTCGTACCTGTCAGCTGCATTTATCAGGCCAATTACAGCAACACTCATCAGGTCATCACGATCAAGATGCTGCGGCAGTTGGGGGACAATCCTGCTCACCAGAAAGCGGACAAGCGGCAGATGGGTCAGGATCAACTCCTGCCTATTCACATCATTACCCGCCACATCTCTTTGTTGGTTTTTGGCCATTTGGCAGGCTCTACTCTGCAGGGATGTCAAGCATCCTGCGAAAGAAAAACTGAATGTTGCCTTTTAGGCGTGAATGCCTTGTGCTTTCGATCACACGCTTGGCCAGTGTATTGAAACAGTTGGCGGCATCCGAATCAGGAAACAACTCCGAGACGGCGCGCTGTTTTTTGACCGCCTCGACCAGTTTCTCGTCCTTGACCACACAGCCCAGATAATCAAGCGATATGTCCAGAAACCGGCCAGCCACATTGGCTAGTTTGCGAAAAACCTCCAAGGCATCCTCGCTATCCTTGGCCATATTGACCAGCACCTTGAAATGGTGCTCGGAATATTTGCTGGATAGCAACTTGATCAAGGCATACACATCAGTGATTGAAGTGGGTTCAGGCGTTACCACCACAATGATTTCCTGTGCTGCCACCGAAAAATAGGTAACGTTCTCCGATATGCCTGCCTCGGTATCGACGATCATGATATCGAATTTTTCCTCCAGCATATCCAGTTCATCAAGCAGCTTGAGTTTTTCATGCTGTCCCAAGCTGGTAAACTCCTGCACCCCTGAGCCGGCCGGGATGATCTTGATGCCTGCCGGACCGTCTATCAGGATATCCGAGATGCTTTTTTCGCCGTTAAGCACATTGTTCAGGTTGTAAACCGGTGAGAGGCCAAGCAATACGTCAAGATTACCAAGCCCCAGATCGGCATCAATCACCAGCACCTTTTTACCTTGGGTTGACAATGCAATGGCCAGGTTTGATACAACATTGCTTTTCCCGACGCCACCTTTACCGCTGGTCACAGATATGACCCGGATGCCTTTATGTTCTCCCGCGACAGATTTCGCCGCCGGATTTTCCTGTTGCGCTTTTTTGGCTGTCCGCGCCAATTCTCTCAGAGTATCGGCCTGATCGCCTCTTCCGGCTACTTCACTCATTTGCCGCCCCCCGTAAAATCATTTCAGCCAGCTTGGACGATGTTGCTATTTCAATATCCTCAGGCACGCGCTGCCCTGTTGTAAAATATGCAATTTGCAAATCGTCCTTCATCAACAAGTTCACCATATTGCCAAGCGTCTCACTTTCATCAATCTTTGTAAAAACCACCTTGCTTATCTGGAAAATACTGAAACGGTTAAGTATCTCTTCGAGTTCCCTATCTTTGGTAGTAGCCGCAAGACACAGATAAATTTCTATCGGTATCTTGTTCTCAAGGAAATTTTTCATTTCATCCAGCTTTTCCTTGTCCTTGTGGCTTCTGCCTGCCGTGTCAATAAAAATCAGTTCGCAATCAGAATGGCGCTCAACAGCCTTTTCCAATTCTTTTGGCGTTGATGCCACATCAAGCGGAATACCCATAATCCTTGAATATGTCTTCAGCTGTTCCACAGCGCCAACCCTGAAGATATCCATGGTAATCAGCGCCACCTTGTTGCCGCGGTTCAGTGCATACATGGCCGCCAACTTGGCCGTAGTGGTCGTCTTGCCGACCCCGGTAGGCCCGACCAGCGCAATAATGCGGGGAGAATTCTTGCGCAGCTTTAGCGTGCCGGCAAACTTGATCAACTTGGAAAATGTTTCACCAAGTTTTGCTTTGAGCCCCTGTTCTGTCGTTGCCTCTGCCGGTAACGTGTGCAGGGTATCAAGAATCTTACGGATCTGGTCGGCTGAAATCCCGTTTTTCACCAGTTCCTCGGCCAGTGGTGAGTCTTCCGGCAGGATATCATTGCCCGTCTGCAAGGTATCCGAAGCCTCACCTGCATGCGGCCATTGTACAGATTTCACGCCCCCCTCCTGGCTCTTTGCCAGCGTGTTCAGCAACAGCTTTTTGATCTCTTCCAGATCTTCACGTGGTATGTTTTTCAGGTTCAGCCCTGCCTCTTTTTGGGGCTTGTGTGTAAGCACTTCAACCGGTGAGGCATCATTACGCGATTCTTCCTTGCGCGATAATGCCTCCACCCGTTCCCGCAGTTCCTTCAGCTCCCTGGCCAACGGCGCCAACATTGAGTTTTCCAGCTCTTCCTTGGCGGTCCTTTCACGCATTGGCGGTTCACGATACGCTTCCGGCACACTGGCCGGCGTTGGTGCAGATGTCTTGCGGGAGGGATCGACCGCTGCCGTGACCCTGTAAACCGGCTTGCTGAAAAAACCGAGTATGCCGCCAGACTTGTCCTTCTTGGTAGACAGGATCATGGCATCTGGGCCCAGCTCCTCTTTTACCATGCGTAGCGCCTCTGCCATGCTTGCCGATTGAAAGGTTTTAACCAACATTTATGCTTACCACCCCTAAAGACTGGATTTTGACATTCTGCGGAATTTCATTATGGGAAAGCACCGCCATATGGGGAATGAAACGTTCTACCAGTTTTCTTACATGCCTGCGAATCGAAGGGGATGCCAGCAGCACCGGCTGGGCACCTGCAGGACTGAAGCGTTCAGCCATGTTGCGCACAGAAGCGATGATCATCTGGGCCACGTTCGGTTCTATCGCCAAATAACTACCTTGGTCCGAAGGTTGTATCGCCTCTGCAATCAGATCCTCCACCTCACGGCTCAAGGTGGCCAGACAGAGGGTACCGTCTTCCAGCTTGAACTGGTCAACAATAAAGCGGCCCAGCGACTGCCTTACAAACTCTGTCAGCACATCCGGGTCTTTGGTAATCGATGTATAATCTGCCAGTGTTTCCAGTATGGTGCGCAAATCCCGGATGGAAATGCCTTCGCGCAACAGGTTTTTGATCACACGCAACACCGTACCAAGATTCAACTGGCTGGGGATAAGTTCTTCCACAACCTTGGGTGCAGTGGCGGACAGATTATCCAGCAGTTGCTGCAACTCTTGGCGTCCAACCAGCTCATGAGCATGGCGTTTGACGATCTCACTGATATGCGTCGCCACAACGGTTGTACTGTCAACAACTGTATAGCCCATTGCCTGGGCCTCGTCGCGGCCATCTGGCCCGATCCAGACAGCCGGGAGTCCAAACACCGGCTCTTTGGTGGAAACACCTGAAACAGAACCAGTGACAGCACCGGAATCCATGGCCAGATATTGGCCGGTCAGTTCACTACCACCGACCTTGGCCCCTCTGATCAGCAAATTGTATTCATAAGGACGCAATTGCAGGTTGTCATGAATATGGATCGGCGGCACAACAAAGCCAAGCTTCTGGGCATACTGCCTGCGAATGGAGCGAATGCGTTCCAAGAGTTCGCCATCCTGGGCCGCATCAACCATTGGCACCAGCCCGTAACCCACCTCCAGTTCCAATACATCAAGCGGCCTGATCGCCGCCTCCTGCTCGGCCGCCCCCTCCGCTGTAACACCTTCCGGCAGCATTGCTGCTTCTTCGACAACCTGGGCCTTTTCCCTAGCCATCTTGCCGGCCAAGTATGACACTCCGGAAAGCAGCAAAAACGCAAAATGCGGCAATCCGGGGATCAGAGCAAACATGAACAGCACGCCAGAAGAAACATAGAATGCCTTGGGATAATTAAGAAACTGATCCGTTATCTCGCTGCCGAAGTTGTTTTCATCGGCAGAGCGCGTCACGATAATACCGGCGGCTGTCGAGATAATCAGAGCTGGTATCTGGGCCACCAGGCCTTCACCGATCGTCAGCAGCGTATAGTTGGTCAGGGCTGTGGCAATCGGCATGCCCTGTTGAAAAACGCCGATGATCAGGCCGCCAAAGATATTGACCATGACAATCATGATGCCAGCAATAGCATCCCCGCGCACAAACTTGCTGGCACCGTCCATGGAACCGTAGAAATCAGCTTCACGGGATATTTTCAAGCGCCGGGTACGCGCCTCTTTTTCATTGATCAGACCGGCAGAGAGATCCGCATCAATAGCCATCTGCTTACCCGGCATGGCATCCAGTGTAAACCTTGCCGTTACCTCGGCAACACGCCCGGCACCCTTGGTGATAACCACAAAATTGATGATGACCAGTATCAGAAAGATAACAGCGCCAACAACATAATTGCCGCCTACAACAAATTGCCCGAATGCCTTGATCACAGCACCCGCCGCTTCAACGCCTTCACTTCCGTGCAACAGTATCAGACGGGTTGAGGCAATATTCAGTGCGAGACGAAACAGCGTTGTCACCAGCAGAACAGAAGGAAATACTGAGAAGTCGAGTGGATGAGTCGTATAAAGACAAACCAGCAGGATGCACAGCGCCACGGTAATATTAGCAGCCAGAAACACATCCAGCAGAAATGCTGGCAACGGAATGATCATCAGCGCCAGGATACCAATCAGAGCCAACGCCATGTATATGTCAGAGTTTTTACGGAAGCTGCTCAACTCAACAGCTTCAACGTTTCCATTTGCCATGTCCTGTCCATTTCAATGCATAATACGGCATGCAAATTATGCAATTTTTGTGCCGCCTAAAATTCAGTTAGCGCGCCCGTGTTGCATACTGCAAGTGCCTGATTTATCGAGACCCGTACGACCTGGCTGCGCTTATCAAATCAATTGGCACAACGCTGCCGAGTCAATATTTTGAAAATAACATTATTTTGACACAAATCTGTTTATGGCTGGTGTGTACATCAGGGGTTATGAGTGTTATTGACAAGCAAAATCAGGCCAGATTATGCCTTACGGAAAGAGCTTCTGAACTAACCATTTGTATCCACAAAAAACACGAAAATCGCGAATAATCAAACGATGCGTCAAGTAAGACGGAAACCACCAATCCCTGACTAATATTATGTTTTTGTGTATTTCGTGTATTTCGCAGACAACGGTTATTTATAAGATTACAGTTTGCCTTTAAGACGGTATACGTAAGCAAGAACTTCCGCAACAGCCGCATAGAGCGATTCAGGAATCGGTTCATTTTCGCTTACCTGATCGTACAACTCCCTCGCCAGGAACCGGTTTTCTACAAGTATCACTTTGTTTTCGCGGGCAATTTTTTTGATGGCCTGGGCCATTACATCCATGCCTTTGGCAAGCACTACCGGAGCAATCATCCGATCACGGTCATATTTCAAAGCCACCGCATAATGGGTCGGGTTAGTAATGACAACATCCGCCAGCGGAATAATTTTGGTCATGCGGCGTCTGGCCGCCTGAAACTGCATTTGCTTGATCTTGCCTTTTACCTTGGGATCGCCCTCGGTCTCCTTGTGCTCGTCCTTGACTTCCTGTTTAGTCATCTTAAGGTTCTCAATATAACGCCACTTAACATACAGCATATCAAGCACACCCAGCACGATCAGCACTCCACAGGTGTGTGTAACAATCTTGAACGAAATATGACCGACATAGGTCATAATTTCGTCTATGCCTGCCTCTGCCAGTAACGCTATATTCTGCGTTTCGTCGAGCATTACACGATAGGCGATATAGCCTACAACCAGGATCTTGACCAGTGACTTGAGCATCTCCATCAGAGCGTCTTTATTGAATAATCTGGCAAAGCCCTTCATGGGGCTTAATTTGCTCCAGTCAAACGAAAGCCGAGAAAGATTGAATTCCACCTTTCCTTCGTCTTGGGCCAGTTTGGACACAAATGACGTCAGAATTATCGTCAGCACTAGTGGCGCCAGCAACATCACAATCAGAAAAAACAGGTCAAGCGAAAGCGCATATAGATTTGCATCGGTGATCTCGTATGTTCCCATTTCGGAAAACACTGATACTGTATGACGCCTCAGCTGGTCCATCATATAGCCGCCGAATATATACAGGCAGACTATGGCCGTCAGCAGAGTCAGTGATGATGTCAGTACCTGGCTTAGCGGCGGAGCCCCTTTTTCACGGGCCTTTTCAAGTTTTTTACTGGTGGGTTGCTCGGTTTTGGAATGCCTGTCGGCTTCGTCGCTCAGAGATCATCCCCCCTTTTTCATCATCCAGAAGAGGGTTTCCATCTGCCCCTTAAGTTGGCCAAATGAAACTTCCAACACATGCAGGAACACCGTGATGGTCATACCGAGAATAATCAAACCGATACCGATATTAAGCGGTATGCTTACCATGAAAATGTTCATCTGCGGGAATGCGCGGGCCATGATACCCATCACAACACTTGTCAGCAGCAATGCCACCATGACCGGCGCGGCAAGCCTGATGCCAATGATAAACAGGTCTGCCGTCTTCTTGACCAGGAACAGCATGATTTCCTGATTGAGATGCCATCCACCTATGGGCAGTATTGAAAAACTGTCTACAATGGCTTTGATAAACATGTGGTGGATATTCAGTGAGAGAAACAGCAGCGTCGCAAAAAGCGTCTGCATGACCGACATGACCTGCGTCTGACCACCTCTGGTTGGGTCAATTATTTGCGAAATAGTAAACCCCATTTGCAGTCCAATAATCTGGCCGCTGAATTCGACTGCCGAGAAGATTACCTGAGTGATGAACGCCAGGGTAAGACCCACCATGAATTCACTGAAGACAAGCATGGACATGGCAAACACATCGGTAGGCATAGCCTGTGGAGGAATGACCTTTAATGCAGGAAAGCAGACCAGGGTGATCATTAATACGATAACCGCCTTGATGCGGACCTGCAGATTCTGCCCGCCGAAAACAGGAATTGCTGCAAAAATGCCAGCTACCCGGCTCAAGACAAGGGCAAACAGGATCACCTCGCGCGGCGAGGGGAAGGGAAGCAGCGGGAACATAACCTCAACGCCTCATTGTAGCAATCAGGGCGTAGATCTCACGGGTAAAATCGCTGGTATAGGTCATCATCCAAGGAAAGAAGATTATCATGGCCACCATCACCGCGATAATCTTGGGGGCAAAGGCAAGTGTTGCCTCGTTTATGGAAGTAACAGCCTGAAAAATACTAATCAACAAACCAACAACAAGGCTGAATATCAGCAACGGCGCAGACAGCAGCAGTACCGCTTCAAAACTGCGTCTTGCCAGCTGTATAACAAGTTCGGGTGTCATAGTTTTAACCTCAGTCTCAACCTGATTTGCCCTAGCCAAAGCTCTTAACCAGCGAGCCAATCACCAGCCCCCAGCCATCAACCAGCACAAACAAAAGGACCTTGAACGGCAGCGAAATCATTACCGGCGGCAGCATCATCATACCCATCGACATCAGCACCGAGGCAACCACCATGTCAACGACGATAAAAGGTATATAGATCAGGAAACCAATCTGAAATGCTGTTCGCAACTCAGATATCATGAAAGCCGGTATAATTGTCAGCGTAGGGATGTCGTCAGCATTTTTGGGCCTGGGCAGCTTGGAAAGATTCACAAAAAGTGCCAGGTCTTTTTCCCTGGTTTGAGAAAGCATAAACTTGCGCAGCGGCATAACAGCCTTGTCAATCGCCGCCGCCTGCGTGAGCTGCTGCGCTTTCCAGGGCAGATAAGCCTCCTTGTGTATCTGCTGCCATACAGGGCTCATGATGAAAAAAGTCAGAAACATGGAGAGAGCGATAATAATCTGGTTTGATGGCGCCTGCTGAGTACCCATGGCGGTGCGCAAAAACGAGAGCACAACCACAATACGCGTAAAGGAGGTGGTCATTATCAAAAGCCCCGGCGCCAGAGACAGCACCGTCAGCATGAGGAAAATCTGAATTGTTACAGCCATGTCGCCCGGTTTTGAAGATGAACCCACGCCTATATTAACCGTTGGCAAAGGCATGGGTTCAGCCATTACAAGCATCGGCAACAGCAGTATACCCGACAGGATGACAGCAAAAAGTATCAGCTTGTTTAACGACAGCTTGTTCATGATCTTTTTTCTTTCCCGGAAGCTGGTCTGAACAGACTCATCAGATTGCTTATTTTGTCCGGCCCTTCCTCCAGCACCTCTATGTTTTCGATCATGTTTACCTTAGTCAAAAGCGTCAGCGACTCTTCAGAGTTGCCAAGCAGCAGATATTCACCGCCAACCTCCACAAGCAGCAAGCTCTTTTTGGGCCCCAGATATCTGGTTTCCACAATACGTATATGTTTAGTCGCCGCTGAATTGAATCTGGCACCAAACAACTTGCCAGACAGATATTTTGCCAGCAGTATCAATCCGACAACAAATGCCAAGGCTGCCAGCATCTGTAGAAGACTGGCCCAAAAACTGTATCCCTGGCTTGCGCCATCATCTGAAAATGCGTATTCAGGTAAAGCAAGCAGCACAAAAAGTGCTGTTTTCAAAGCACCTTCTCCACGCGTTCATTGGGACTGACAATATCTACCAGACGAACGCCGAACTTTTCGTTCACCACCACCGCCTCACCTCTGGCCACCAGTTTCGAATTTACAAATATGTCCAGCGGTTCTCCAGCAAGTTTGGACAATTCCACAACAGACCCCTGATTGAGCTGCAGCACATCCTTGACTAGCAGCTTGGTTCTCCCCAGTTCAACCGTAACCTGCAGGGGTATATCAAGTATGAAGTCGAGGTTTTTCTTATCCTGCTCGGTCTCGTTCGCTTCAGGCTTGTCGTTCACTGGTTTCCCCTTTTGTCTGTAATTGATGTAATCTGTATTGCCCTGTTTCCGTGGCGTATGCCCGGAATTCCCATATACTTGGGCATTCCCTCAAGCTTAACCTGCAATTCACTGGTGCAAGGTTTGTCCAGCATGATGGTATCCCCCGCTGAAAGGTCAAGCAACTCTTTCAAGGTGATCTTTGCGTTACCCATCTCAACCGACAACTCCATAGGAGAATCAAGAATGCCTGCCGTAAGCCTGGAAGACCACTCCGGGTCGATTGCCATCAGGTCAAACTGCATACCAGCTTTAAGTTTGTCCCTGATAGGATCAATTGTCATGTAAGGGATGGCAAACACCATATTGCCGGAAATATCTTCAATCTGAATCTTCAGCGACATGGTAACAATCTGGTATTCCGGCGGGACAATATTGATCAGGCGGGGGTTCATCTCCATGCGCAGCAGGTTCATATGTGCCGGAAAAAGAGGCGCCCAGGCCTTTTCTAGGTCAAGCAGGATGTCCCTGGCGATCTTTTCCATCAGCCGCAATTCTACAGACGTAAAGAGCCGGTTGCCCATAGTGGCGCTGTTGGTAGTGCCGGTGCCACCGAGAAGACTGTCCACGAAAGACAGCACCATCGTGCTGTCAAAACCGACAATGGCCGCACCTTTCAATGGCTCAATCTTGAAAATTGCCATACATACAGGTGTAGGGAGAGTCTGAATGAAATCGTCAAATTTATAGGCGCGGGCGCCGATTTTCTTTATCTCGACAACCTTGCGCAGCCTGTTGGTGAGGGTAATGCGGTTATAGCGGATATAACCGTCGTAGATGATATCAAGATTGGGAACGAAGCCTTTATGGGCTTCCGTGTTAAAAAGGTCATAAGCAACAGCGCCACCCTCTGCCTTGGCCAGCTCCTTTTCAGGTTCTATCCGGCCATCGAACACGGCATTGAGTAGCGCCTCAATCTCTGCTTTTGTTAGGATTTTTTCCATGTAATCCCTGGAACCCTGCTACTGTACAACAAAATCAGTAAAATAGACCTTGGCCACCTTGCCCGGCGGAATAATCTTGTTGATGGCCGACAGAATTTCTTCCTTAAGCTGGTTCTTGCCCTGCGCATCCTGAATGTCACGCAGTGTCTTGGCACTGAGCAGCACAACAATAGAATCCCTGATAGCCGCCAACCTGCCTTCAACTTCAGGCTTGATAGCAGCGCTGACCATCTCTATTTCCACCTTTACCTTCAGGTAACGCAATTCCTGGCCATCATAAATATTTACAATAAAAGGATCCAGCGCAAAAACACTGCTTACAGCAGGGGCACCCGGGGCTGCCCCGCCATGGCCACCACCATGCGCATCAGCTTTTGCTTCAGTTGCCGCCCCTTCTTTCTTGTCGTCTTTCTTGTCACCCTTACCCATCATCATAAACGCGACTACACCCAGAATCAGAGCCACAGCCACAGCTGCACCGATAATTATGATCATTTTCTTGTTCCCGCCGCCACCTTCTGTCTCAACTACAGGCTGATCTTCTTTGGCCATGATCCGTTCCTCCATACAGATGGACTCAACTATCTGATCCACCAATGTTATTATATATAAATGGTAATAATGTATTACAAAACTTAAAACGAAAACAGGGATTTTGCAAGATTTTAAACAAACAGGGGCGCGTACAGCACAAGCATGGACACGCCCCTGTCATTCAAACTGCCGCTACTGAGACGTTAACGCTTCAGTGTAAGCACTTCCTGAGTCATTTCATCGGACGTGGTAATAGTTTTGGCGTTCGCCGAATACGCCCGCTGGGTCAAGATCATCTTGACGAACTGCGCTGCCATGTCAACATTGCTGTTTTCAAGTGAGTTAGAATACAGCTTTTCCGAATTGCCATTAGTCTGGTTGGACGCCGTCGTAAATGCACCCGTAGGTATGCCGCTTTCAGCAGTACTTCTAAATAATGTCCCCCCCACCTTTTGCAGACCTAACGGATTGGAAGGATTAACCACAGCGATGGTATTACCAGCAGCCAGCACGGTAGCATAGTTCGCAGCGTTTGCCGCCAGGAAAGCTCCTGAACCATTATAATAGAAAGAGTTACCAGCATAATCCACATAGGTAATCACACCACGACTGTCAATGGAAGTCACCTTCTGAAAATCACCAGCGGTTGCGCCGTCCACCCGTGCAAACTTGATAGGTACGCCACCGTTAGATGAAATGGTTTCATATCCTTCCGGGTTGACCAGATTATAGTTGTTGTTGACCCTGAACGCCCCTGCACGTGTTAGATAGGCTTGTGATTGATTTGTGAGGGCAGCTGTTGTATTAGGTGCTACAAGAGCAAAAAAGCTGTTACCCTGTATTGCCAGGTCCGTAACGACCTCAGTTGTTTCAAAGGCCCCCTGACCGTAGACGTTGTCAATCTTCTGAATCTGGGTACCACGACCAATCTGTGAATTGTTGGCCCCTTCTGCGGAAAGCAAATCAGAAAACAGGATGCGTCCGCTTTTGAAACCTATGGTGTTAACGTTGGCCAGGTTGTTGCCGATTACGTTGATCCCTTCGGCATTAGCCAATAGTCCGGACACGCCGGAATACATTGCTGTTGTGATACTCATGGTATTGCCTCCTTTGTCTGCGAAGCACCTCGATCGGTCGGTGCTTCATGGGCTTCCTCCTGGAGGTCCAGCCCTTTATTGGTTTAATTGCTTTTCCTGGTCCATGGTCCCAGGTTCCGACTTAAATGATCACTGCCGAGTCAATGTTGGTAAAAACATTGCCCTTCATCTGAGATCTGTCCATGGCGGTAACTACGGTACGGTTTTTGATGCTGACCACCAACGCCGCATCTCCCATCATAACCAGCGACTCCTTACCGCCTTTCTGGGCCACGCTGTTGACAGCCCCTTCCAGACTGGCCAGGTCATTGGCCGAAAAGCTGATGTTTCTGGACCTCAGCCTCTCCTGGGCATGCTGGGAAAATTTAACCTCCTGTGAAGGCAGTTTTGCATCCAGCACCTTGGCAAAAGCAGAATTTTCAATCTGCGCTGCATCAGGTTGTTTCTGGACCCTTGACCGCTCCGTACTTACCGGCTGTACGGGATTAGGGAAATAAATCTGATCTACCATAACTACATCACCGACACACTAACCACATTGGTTAGCGGAACGCTGATCGCCCCAATTTTGAGGTAGGGCGTATTGTTGGCAAAAGAAACTCCATCCACAACCCCAGTTGTATAGGTGGTTGCTGTGGCATCTGTACCGCTGGAGGTAGTCCCGCTGAGCGCGAACGTGTAGGCACCGGCAGACAGTTTGTTGCCGCTACTATCGCAGCCGTCCCAGGTATAGCTGCCGTCTCCGGCAGACAGATCAGACATGGTCACAGTTCTGACCGTGCTGCCCGTGGCATTCTTGATGGTCAAGGTTGCCGAAGAAACACCTGAAGCCAGGTTGTACTGCAAGACCGGCGATGTTGTGCCGTCATAGTTCACATCGGAACCTTTTGCCTTGATGGTGCCACCAACCAAACCCGTCGAGCTAAGCGCTGTTGCATTGTTCTGGGCACTGATCAGGTTGTTCAGTGCCTTGGTGGTATTATAGGACTGCTCCACCAGGGTCAGTTGAGACAACTGGTTCATCATGGCGGTCGCATCGGTAGGCGCCAGCGGATCCTGATACTGCAACTGAGCGATAAACAGCTGAAGAAAATCGTTGGAATCCATCCCTAAAGATGTCTTCATGGTTGATGCTGACGAACCGCTGCTTGTTGTTGATGCGGTTACTTCCGTGATCATATTTCACCTTCCTTTCTCAGAAGCGCAAATCAAGGGTGGAATGTTCCGCCTTGGCAAAATACACCGGCAAAGAACTTGTTTCGGCGGCATATTGCTGTCTGTATCCGCCGACATTCATCCACTGCTGCGCCTGTCTGTTTTTAGCCAGTTCCTGCCATTCCCCATGTTGGGAATGGCCTCCTTGGCCGTTATAACTGCCACTGCCGTTGGTCACATCAAATTTTTCCATGGTGATGTTCTGACGGGCCAAAGATTCTTTCAGTGAATCCGCATGCTGCAGCAGGCATTCACGGGCGGTCCTGTTTTCTGCCACAATTTCCACCTTGAGGCGCTGTTCGTCCATCCTGAAATTCACCTTGATGTCCCCTAGATGCTCAGGGGATAGTTTGATGGTGATTTGCTCACTTCCCGGCTTCAATTCACGATTAGCCAGTTGATCTTTTACCTGGCCAGCCACTTTTTCACTGCTGATGCTTCCGACACCTTCCGTTTTGTCAGAAGTTGCCTGTTCAAAAGGAGGGACATCAGCTACCTTTTGCTGTAAGCCGGCCAGTTGATTTTCTGCCGGTTTTACAATGTCAGCATGTTGCCGACTAGCCAAATTTGCATCATTTTCACCATTGGAGTCGGACGGGCTGGACATATCCTGGCCTGATCCAATCGTTTTGGCAGCGTCCCGTGCTTTCGCATCCGCAGGTGATATGGCAGCCACATCCTCTGCTGGTACATTTTGCTGCTGGCTATTGGCCGCGATCTCCACCGACGGTGTTTCTGCAAACTTGAAATCAGCAGCTTTATTTACCGTCTGCGGTTTTGTCTGCAACGGTACCTGGGCCGCTTCTGCCAACATTGTTGAGTCCGGCAGGCTGTCAGCGTTTTGCACCACAGCGACCGTATTGCCGTTATCACCTTTAACTGCTGAAGGCTGTTTATCCTCGCCAGCAGGAACAACTTGCAGGGCGCCAGCAACAACCTTGTCTTGCAGTACTTCAAGTTGTGCCGTCCCGGCAAACTGTCCAGACACTTCGGCACGTTTTGTCTCCGCAGAAAGCTCCGTCAGCCTGTCAAGTTCAACGGCATCCTTTGCTGTAGGGTTCTCTGACAATGACTGCATTGCGACCATCCTGCCTTCTGCAGGAACAACTGGTTCATTCTTGATTGCCGGTTTTGCTTCAGTCAGTGCAGATAATCCAGCCATGCTTTCCGATTGGCCAATCCTGCCGATTTCATCAATTGCCGCTTCAGGCGTTCTGCCTTCCATTGATTGGACTGTTATTTGCTGAGTACTGTCCAATGGCGCTGCTACATTCTGTAGCATCTGCATATTGATGTTATTGCCCTGTGCCAGTTCAGCCAGCACCTTTTCCATTGCCGCATTGGAACTGCTGGCTGTTGAACTAAGCAATAATTCGGCCAGAGCGCTGTCCAACGCATCGTTTTTTGATGCTGCTGCTTCAGGCGGTTCTGCTGCTTCAACCTGTTCCTCTGTTGTAGTTGACATTTTGGCCCGGACTTCTCCGACAACAAGATTATCTGACTTTTGCTCGACGGCTTTGCCCTGCATTACTGCTGCAAAGCTTTCAGACGTTTGTGACGGCTCTGTCGACAAAGCCATCCCTGTCGTGGCCGGCTGGGCATTGGCACGACTATTGGCAACCGGCATTTGTACTACTACTTGGGCTGCATCCATTATTCACACCTCCTTTCCTTTTAGTTTTACCGGGCAGCGCTGCTGTCCGGTTTCTTACAGGCCCTTCAGGTTCTCATTGATCCATTTGACAACCTTGGGCTGTTTGATATATGGCACCACCTTGATGACCGACTTGGTGTCCATCAGGTTAAGCACTGCAATAGCCTTGTTTTCCTCCAGTTTATCCAGCAGCTGGCCGGCCTGTTCCGCACGCATCTTTTTGAACATGCCGATCATTTTCTTGTATTTTTCGTCCTGGGCCTTTTCAGTCATCTTCTTTTGCGTCTTGGTAGCTTCGTCCAGCTTTTTCTGTGCCTCTTCCAGCGTTTTCAGTTTTGCATCCAGCTTTTCACTCAGCCGCTTCAGTTCCTGTTCTTTTGCAGCCAACGCAGCTTCCTTATCAGCAAGCTGCTGGCGCCTGGCATCCTGTATAGCCTTTTCTTCCCGGGCAGCACGCGAAGCGCTAACCGGCTGGGTTTCCCCGGCCTGCGTCGTGCCACCCTCGGCAGCCGCGTGTAGCGACTGTCTGCCAGTAAAGGTCACAAAAAACAGTGCCAACAAAATCAGCCCACCTATAACAATCAGCCAACGTCTCACTTTTCTTTGTCCTTTTTCTGCACTGAAATTTCATCCATGAAGGCCTGTTCCTTCTGCTCCATGCCGATACGAAATTCTCTGGCCTTCTTTTCTTTCATCGTCTCCAGCACTTTTTTGTCCTTTGTAGCGTCAATCAGCGTCTCCCGTCGCTCATCCAAAACCACGCCAAGTTGTTCAACCCTGACCTTTTGGCGCTTGATATCCTCGCGTTTTTTGGCAAAAAAGTCGGCATATCGACGCATTTCCTCAATATTGCTGATTTCGGACTGGCACTTGATAAACTGTTCTGCCGTATCGGCCGTCGCGTTTTCTTCTTCGTTCAGCTTGTCATGCGCATGGTCAAGCTCTTTTTTTGCGTCAGCAAACTCCAGTTTGCGCATACGCTCGATTTCTCGCCGGTACTTCAGCACCTGCTCCAGTTCGAACTGCTTCCCGGCCACCCTGACTCACCTCCTGATGTCAATCCTCAAACATCTGTTGCAAAGCTGAGACAGCTTCATCCATCATCACAGGAGTCTGCACTGCCTGTTTCAGATAGGCAATCATACCGCCATACTTTTGCATTGCATAATCTATACCTGGATTGCTGCCAGACTTGTATGCACCGATATTGATCAGATCCTCTGATTGCTTATAAACCGCCATAGATTCCTTGAACTTGCCAGCCAAAGCCTGGTGTTCGGCAACAGTTACATCGTTCATGACCCTGCTGGCACTGGACAACACATCGATCGGCGGATAGATGTTCCTTGCCGCCAGGTCCCTGCTCAAGACAATATGCCCATCCAGGATACTACGCATGGCATCTGAGATCGGCTCGTTGAAATCATCACCTTCCACCAGCACAGTGTATAACCCAGTGATACTCCCCCCTGCAAAATTCCCAGTGCGTTCAAGCAATTTCGGCAGAGCCGCAAACACCGAAGGCGTGTAACCTTTGGTAGTAGGGGGCTCACCGATAGCCAGTCCCACTTCACGCATGGCCATGGCAAAGCGCGTCGCCGAATCCATCATCAGCAACACCTTTTTGCCCTGCTGCTGAAAATACTCCGCGATGGTGGTGGCTATATATGCACCGCGCATGCGCACCAGAGGAGGCTGATCAGAGGTGGCAACCACGACTACCGATTTTTTTAGCCCTTCTTCCTGCAGGTCTTTTTCAATAAACTCACGTAATTCCCGTCCTCGTTCGCCAATCAGGGCAATCACGTTAATGTCCGCTTCCGTATAACGGGCAATCATACCGAGCAGTGTCGATTTTCCGACACCAGAACCGGCCATGATACCTACACGCTGCCCCTGTCCGCAGGTCAGTAAGCCGTTGATGCTTCTGATTCCCATGTCCAAGGGCTTACGGATTGGCGGCCGTGTCATGGGATTGACCGGAGTGGCATAAATAGGATATTCCTCTTCTACATGCAGCGGACCTTTATCATCAATAGGGTTGCCAAGACCATCAATCACCCGGCCTAGCATCTGCGGACCAACACCCAGTGTTGCTTTTTCACGCCTTACGGAAATCAGGCTGTCCAGCCCAACCCCCCTCAGTTCACCCAGCGGCATCAGCAGGGTCTTGTTATTACGGAATCCGACCACTTCCGCCGGAATAGGGATGCCATCCTGGGTCCGGATCTCGCAGATGGCCCCGACGGAGGTATCCGGACAGTAGCCTTCGATCACAAGCCCGACAACCTGGGTCACCTTACCATGCAGCCGTATGGTTCTTGCCGTGCTGACTGCCGCCGCATATTTAGCCAAATTTATATCGGACATCAGCCAAGTCGCCCGTCATGCTTCCAAAACATGTTGTCCCTGTGTGCGTTCTTCCTGCATCCGGCGGAAAATTTCCTCCAGTTGTGCATCAATCGTCGCGTTGATAGTCCCCATTTCCGTATCTATTTGACAGCCTCCCGGCTGTACCGTAGGATCCAGCTTAAGCTGCATGCGTTCGGTAATTAGCTCTCTGCGTAGTATTTCACCGCGACCTGCGGTAATCATGGCATGATCATCAGGGTTCAGGCGGATAATAATCTGGTCCCGCTCCGGAACAGCCGCCAGAGCCGCCCGGACCACTTCGGAGAGTATGCTTCTGTCCTGCGTGACTTCCCTTTGTATGACTTTTTTGGCAATCAACATGACCAGTTTGATGATTTCATCTTCTGAATCGCGCAACACCTTTTCTCTCAAAGTTTCAACACCTTCAGCAGCAGAACGCAAGGCCCTGAACACATTCAGCAGACCTCTTTCAGCCAGGTTCTTGCCCTCAATAAGCCCGTTTTCGAACGACTGGCGCAACTGCCCTTCCAGATCCTGTTCCGTAAGAGTCACCATCGGAGGCCCTTCAGGTTCTTCAGGTTCCACTGGCCTATTCGCAGCACTGAGTTCCAGCTCTGAAGTGTCAAATATCCCCATCGGCACAAAACCTGTGCCTTCTGGCTCAGCCAAATGCTGTTCAATCAGTGCATGCCGAATCGGCTTAAACTGATATTCACCAACAACTGAGTTGTCAGCTTTGGATGACTTAATAATGTTAGACAAGCAGATCCTCTCCACTGCGTCCGGCAAGCACGATCTTGCCTTCCTCTTCCATCTTGCGCACAATCTTGATGATTTCGCCCTGAGCTTTTTCCACATCGGAAAGCCGCACCGGCCCCATCACCTCCAGATCCTCCTTGATCATCTCGGCCGCACGACTGGAGATATTCTTGAAAATCTTATCCTTGACATCATCTCCAGCTGTCTTCATAGCCAATGTCAGGGTATCGTTGCTTACCTCACGCATGATCGACTGGATACTGCGGTCATCCAGATTAAAGACATCTTCAAACGTAAACAGATGCTTGCGGATAATTTCGGCCAAAGGCGGGCTAATCACATCAAGCTTGTCCAGGATTTGTTTTTCCTTGCTGCGGTCAAAGTGGTTGAACATATCGACCACCTTCTCGATACCGCCCACCTTGTAACGCTGCACGCCACCCATGGACCTGATCTCCCGCTTCATCACCTCATCCAGTTCCATGAGAATCTCCGGAGAGACCTGCTCAACATCGGCAATACGTAGTACGACCTCAGCTTGAAGCTCCTGCGGCAACATACTGATAATTTCACTGGTCTGTTTTGATTTCAGTTTGGCAAGTATCACCGCAATGACCTGCGGGTGCTCTTGAGAGAGAAAGTTGGCAATAGTCTTTGAATCCATGGTAGCCAGAATATCCACCAAATCTCCATAACTGGAGGCGCGTAACTCCTCCATCAACAAAAATGCCTTGTCGGGACCAAGAGCTTTTTCAAGCACCCGCTGAACAAACTCCTCGCCTTGTGAAAAAATGCCGGATTCCGGATTGATGACAGTGGTGAAATCACTCACAACTTCCATGATGGTCGTACGGGTAACGTGGCCCAGTTTGGCCATGCTTTTGCTGATACGCTTGATTTGGTCATCTTCCATATGTTCAAAGACCTTGGCGGTCACTTCATTGCCAAGATAGAGAAGCAATATCGCTGCTTTTTCCGAACCGGTCATATTGTCCCTGTCACCTGCATCTGCTTAATCTTTTAAAATCTGTGTATCTTACTACATCACGCTGCAGCCAATTCAATAACATAATTTACTTGCTGTCCTCACTGATCCAGTTCTGCAGCACCTGCGCCACCTGGTAGGGATCCTTTTTGGCCACATCGATCAGATTCTGCTGCTCAGCCATCTGTGCTGCTATCTGGGTTTTTTCGGTAGCACTCAGGTGCTCCGTTCCTTCATGCAATGCCTCGAACGATTCAACCTTTGCCGGCCTGATCACCCGCATTGAGATCAGCAGCGGCCTGATAACCAGCATGATCAGCGCCAGGAAGCCGGAGGCTATCAGCAGGTTTTTAAGAAATGACCCGACAATAGGCTTTTCCAGCCATTGCTGCCAGACCGGCGGGGCATCTGCGCTAAAACCATCGCCCGTGTCTTGGAACGGTATATTCTGGACTGTCAGTTGATCCCCACGATCAGCATTGAATCCTACGGCACTTTTCACCAAGGCCTCGATCTTCTGCATCTCGTCCGGCGACCTGGGAGTATACTTGGGTTTGGAAGCAGCCCCCTCCTTAGCAGCCGGTGCCTCATACTTTCCGTCCACGAGCACTGCAACCGATATCTTGCTCAAAGCGCCGACCGGCTCAATAATTCTTGCCGTTGAGCGGCTGACTTCATAGTTAAGGGTTTCATCGTTTTTAGAACCACCAGTTGTTGAACCGCTTGGCGGAGTAGTCCGCCCCAGATTGGTTTGTACACCCGGCACACCTGTACTTGCAGCTGTAGATGTAGAGCCACCTTTCTCTTCGGTACGCTGCTCGCTTCTGACAGCTATCGACTCCGGATCGAATTTTTCCTCCAGACGCTCTACCTGCTTAAAGTCAAACGCTGCAGAAACACGGGCCACGGTCTTGCCGGACCCGACAATGCGGTCAAGCAAAGACTGGATCCTCTCTTCCACGTTCTTCTCGTACATGCGTTGTGTTTCCTGCATGGCAGCAGTCTGCTTGGTTGTCGGGCTAGGAGAGCCATCCACCTTGGTCAATATCTTGCCCCGGCTATCCAGTACCGTCACGTGGTCGGGGTTCATCCCCTCAATGGATGAAGCCACCAGGTGTACGATCCCCTGTACCTCCGTATCGCGCAGGGAGCGGCTGGATTTCATTTTTAAAACCACAGACGCTGTAGCAGGCTTCTCGTTTTCCTTGAACAATGATTTTTCTGGAATCACAAGATGTATGCGCGCCTGTTCAACACCACTCAGCTGCGTGATTGTGCGGGACAGTTCACCCTGTAGCGCGCGTTGATAATTGAGCTTCTGCACAAACTCCGTCATACCGAACTGTTTGCGGTCAAAGATCTCAAATCCTACACCGCCGCCTTGCGGAAGCCCCTCTGAAGCCATGGTCATACGCAGTTCATAGACCTTGTCTGCTGGCACCATGACACCCTTGCCGTCTGCAGTGATTTTGTAAGGGGTTTTGCTGTCCTTCAGCTTTTTGACAACTTCTCCCGCATCATCAGAAGTGAGATTGGTAAACAATGGGCGATAATCGGTCCGATTGGCAACCAGAATCAATATGGCAAATGCTGCCACTGACAGCAGCGTCACACCGGCCACAAGCATCCTCTTGCCAGGCGAAAGCGCCATAAACGGTTCTATTAATCTTCTGATTCCTTCCGGCATTGTTGCCATTCCTTTCTATTTGCGAAAAACGCATGTTTCAGACATAACCTGCGGCAAAAATCTAAACCTGCATGCGCATGACTTCCTGATATGCAGACAAGGCCTTGTCACGCACGCTGGTCATAAACTGGAAAGAGATGCTGGCCTTTTCCATAGAGATCATCACTTCGTGCAGATTCTTGTTTTCGCCGCTGGCCAGCCCCTGAATAGCCTTGTCAGACTGCTGTTGCATATCGTTTACCCGGGTTACCAGTTCGCTAAAAAATTTGCCGGCACCTTCCGCCGGAGATGAATTTTTAGCTTCTGACGTTTGGGGAAAAACTGCCGATAGCCCGAGTCCACTCTCTATACCTTTGATTTCCATATTATCCTCCACTGCTGTCTATACAGCCTATTTCCCTATTTCCAGTGTTTTCATGGCCATACTTTTGGCCGCTTGCACCGCTGTAACATTGGCTTCGTATGTGCGGGTAGCATTGATCATATCCGCCATCTCCTCCATCACATTCACATTTGGCATCGCCACATATCCCCTTGCATCCGCATCAGGATGGCTTGGATCAAACTGCATCCTGGGTGCACTCTGGTCCTCAATTATCTGAGTGACCTCGACCTGTTTGGCGTCTTTGGCAATAGCGCCGTTCAAGGCACCGCCGAAGCTGCCGGCCTGGGCCGCAGCAGCAGAAAAAACAGCATCCTTGCGCTTGTATGGCCCACCCTCAGGAGTCCGGGTTGTATTGGCATTGGCCAGGTTGCTCGATATCAGGTTCATCCTGGTCCGCTCTGCCGTCAGGGCAGAGGCGCTGATGTTCATTGAACTGAAAAAATCCATTTAGTTCCCCACTTTCATGGCGTTCCGCAGCCCTTCAAATTTTTTGTTAAGCATCTGTACCGATGCATTATACATGATCTGGTTTTCTACCATCCGGCCCATCTCATTTTCAACTTCCACTGCATTACCGTCCTTGCCAGGGGTTTTTGACGGTGTTTCCACCACCCGCCCCTGTACTGACTCCAACTTTGCTGAAGCTCCCTTCAGCGGTATGTGGCGGCTATGCGTTACCGATGGCGCACCTTTGCCCCCCCCCTTAATAGCCCCCTGCAGTTCCTTTTCAAAAGAAAGCGCTTTGGGCACATAATTAGGCGTTTCTGCATTGGCAATATTGGCCGAGACCAGATTATGGTTTTTGGCGCGCAAATCAATGCTCTTGCTGAGCACATCAACTGTTGAACTGAAAATACCGTCAACCGGCATAACACCTCCCATACATGCTACACACAATTTTCCGTGCTGTTTTTTGCAAAAAACATGCCTTTTGTTGTAAAATGAACTAACGTCGCTAACTGGCTGTTTTTTCGTAAAACACTTATCAGTGTTATAACCTATTTTGCATAGCACATGCCATTATTTGGTGTCGATAATTTGACTTTGTCATAATTCTGACTCGAGATGCAGGTTTGACGGCCTCAGGCGATCAAGCTAATTGTGTTGTAATGAGATAACAAGGATAAGGGTATAAAAGGCGCTGCCTATTGCAGCTACGAAAGGGACAAGAGCGGATAAGGTTTGAAAATCACGGCAATAAACGGATAATACCGGCATCATTTTGCAAAACAACCAGCACCAAAACCTTCTGGAGGGATTCAATTATTGGGGGCAGGCCCAAGCGAAACCAGGGCCTGCCTGGCAAGTTTTTGCCAATCTGCATCATTCCCCTTGTTCAAAACCAGTTCAAAATAGCTCTTGGCCTGCTCACGGCTCCCTTCAAGCAGTGATAATGAACCCGCTTTGTATGCAAACTCATCCAGTCTAGGATTTTTTGGCAGTTTCAGGCCGCTTTCCAGGAGATGTAGTGCCGCTTTTCTGCCGCCGCCAGCTTCATGTGCATATGCAGCAACCAGATATGCGTCTGGCAGCAAGCGTTCCGGCCTGGATGGCTGGTCCAGAAACAGTTCCAGCGCCTTGGCAGCTTGTGCGTATTTCTTAAGGCCCCAGTAAGAACGCCCCAGATAATAAAGACTTTCAGGGTATTGCGGTTTTTCACCCTTGTTCAAAAGCCAGGCCAGATTATAGCGAGCATCCTCGTATTTGCCGGCAGTAAAACAGATCGCCCCCAAACGTTCATACATCATGCGGCTGTTTTGATGCCCGGGGAACTTTTTCAGAAATTCTCGGATATACTTTTCGGCCATCACCATATCACCGAGCAATTCCGCATTTTCAACAACGGTTTCGTAGATGTAGGGGCGCTGACCGGCAGACCATTGGTACTCCTGCAGAGAGGTAAACAGCTTGATCAGTTCAATGGGGCGCCCGGCACGGCCATAAGCTTCCCGCACCCTTTGCAAAAACTCAGGCTGTTCCATACAGCTTGCCAGATACTCATGATGCTCTTCTGCAAAACGGATCAAGCCGGCAGGGTCCTTGTTCCAGTCTGTGCCCCTGAAGACAAGCCCCGCCAACACTTCGCGCATATTTCTGGAAACCGTTGTGTAAACACCTCGAGGAAATTTCTTCTGGAATTCGATCACATGATTAAGCGCCTCGGCAGGAGCACCATGTATGGATTCCAGCAGCACATATTTGAACTGCGCCTCTTCTCTCAGATCAATATCGAAACTGCGCTTGGCGATGTCCTGATAATTAGTGATCACCTTGGTGGCATTCCAGGGGGTCACATCGAAAAATCTCCTGTCGTTAAGCCGCATGCTGGCCATCAGGTTAGCCTTGTTATCGAGGAAATTATCCGCCACATTGCGATAAACCGCCAGGGCCTCCTGTTCATGCCCCTGACGGGTGAGGATATCCGCAAGCCTGACCAGCAGAATCGGGGCATACCTCTTGTCAGCAAGACGCCCTATCAGCCTTGACAGCACAGCGCGGGCCGCGGCCAGATCACCGCTGCGTGCAATACTGTCGCCATAATAAAACGTCACCCCAGGGTTTATATTCAAAAATGCCGGCCACTGCTTTTCCGCCTCCCGAAATGCCACCAAGGCCTGCGGATAACGCTGCAGCAGATAATAAGTCTCGCCAAGCCTGTAAAGCGCTAGAGCCCTGGCAGCCCCCCCTTTGGCAGCAAACTGATTAAACATCTCTTCGGCATCCGACAACTGCCCTTTGTAAAGAGCGGCCTCAGCCGCCATGAACCCCTGCTGGCCATTTTCGTCCAGCATGGTTTTCAATAGCAAGCGGTCTGTAGGCTGAAACAGAAAATCCGTCCTGATCGGCGGATCAAAGTCCCTGACCAGCTTTTCAACTCCACTCCAGATTTTTTCTCGGTCTGGCGGATACAAGCGGGTCGTCTTGGCGTTAAAACGCCGTCCGACATCAATTGTTATGGCACTGATGCCACTGTGGGTAATATCCCGCCACCCCGACTCTGCCGCTATGCCAAAAGTCACGCTCAGACCGTTGCCGCGTTTTTTCAGCACAAGCCCGCCGATATTGGCATCAGAGTAGCTGCGAAATTTTCTGAACAATGTGCCGTCTGCATCAGCAACAGCTAATCGTAGCCTGTGGCCCGGCAAAAGCGAAAGAGTATATTGCGGCGGCAGGTCAAAACGGATGTTTATGCGGGTATAATCTTTGTGCGGCTGGATATCAACACGGTAGAGATTGTTTAGCTTTGGCACGGCAGCCTTAGCCATCGAAGGAGCAAACAGCACCAGGCAATATAGTAGCAGCAAAATATGCCAGACTTTGAACATCATTTGAAATTTGCGAAATATCATCGGCTTCCCATCCGGAAACCCCGTTAACCGGCACTATGGTATTTGCAGAATTTTTGGGCCTTAGCGGTCAGCTCCTCGGCAGTGCATGGCATGATCACAATGTCCCGGGCCCCGTACTTCAGAGCTTTCAAAGCGGCCGTACGCGTCCAGCGCTGAGCACTCATAATAACCGGAGGAGGCGCATCCTGTCGCATGGCATTCACCTTGATGCACACCGCAAGTTCACGATCATCGGCATCCTCTGAGCTGATGACCACCAACCTGACCCGGCGCCCCCTGAACAGCTCTTTTATATCGGAATCCAGCATCCCTTCCACAACCTGATATCCAGGTATGGCAACCGCGTCTACGATCATGCGCCTGGTTTCATCATTGTCTTCCAGCACCACAATGCTGTCAGCCCCCTCATCCACTGACGTAGCCGTTGACACTGATGGCGACAGTTCAGTGAGACCGGACGCCGGTTCCTCAACCTCCTGATCTGCAACCGGCAGTTCCTCGGCAAGCGTTTCCGGTTCCTCCTCCTGTGGGTCGAACAGATTGCCCAAGGCAAAGGGGATCATCACATCAAGATAGTTCATCTCCTGACCGGTGATCTCGAGCCTGGAACGGAACATCAGGTACTCGCCATCCGGAATCGGTTCTTCTTCGCTGATCTTATCTATTTCTGGAATATATTTCTTCGGCGGCAACACCTTCAGGTGCACCTTGCTGGGCAAGGTGTTCTGAAAAACCGTATTAAAGGAACCGTTGATCATGTTGCTGATTTCTGAAAATGCATCGAAATCGTCGCTTTCAATGATCGCCAAGCGTTTCTTTTCCTGAATGCGTGCCGGTGGGATGCCCAGCAGCGTACCGCTCATGACAATGGCATCACGCAGGGAAAAGATCAGGTAAAACTGCCCCTGATACTCCTCACGCGAGTCAACACCAATGACAAAGCAGGCGTCTTCAAGGTCTCCAAAATATGTTGCTTTGTTAGTTTTAAGGGAATCGGTGAGGGTTATGGTCAGATCCTGCCCAAGAAGCATGCCGCTTTCTTCGCCGGCCTGCTTCAAGGCAGATTCCAAAATATCATGTAATATGGTGTAACGATCCATCGTTTACCAACTTCCGGTGTGGGTTAAAGACTGCCTTTTCCAGCAGCCCTTTAATCTAGAAGCCTTCTTCCTCCTTGAGAGTAAGCCCAACCAGAAACTTTTCGTCCTCGATTTTGAAAGGGATCACCACACAGTCTATATCCGAAAGCGAATTCACGGTATAATCCTCGCCAGATATTACCGTCGGAATAGACAGCTTGACATCCAGCCCACCCTTGGACAAGACCTGTTTGACGCCTCCGCCGAGCATATTGGCAATCTCACCAATGGCATCATTAAGGTCTTCGTTAATCTCATCACAATCAATGCCCAGCATGGCTGAGGTAATCTTTTTGGCCAGCCCCACCGGACAGTGAATGGAAATAACCCCCGAGTAACGGCCGGCAAAGCCGACCATGCCGGTAATACTGCACTGGAAGCGATTAACTGGCTCCTGCAAGGGATAGTCCCCGGTGGCGTCCATCATCACCATTGTGGAGAACACCTCCTGGGTGGCATCCATGATATATTTGGCCAACTGTTCCTCGCTGAAACCCTTTGATGCCGCAATGTCGGCATTCAGGCTCATAGGAGCGCCCCCAGAGTCTCCTGCAGCTGTTCTGGAGTAAACGGCTTTTTGATGCTGCTGCTTGCACCGCTGGCGATGGCTTCGCCAATGACTTCTTCGCCGCCTTCTGTCGTTATCATGACAATCGGGGTATTATTGCCGTTGCCTCTGACCGTCTTGACAAATTCAAGACCATCCATGTTAGGCATATTAATATCTGAGAGAATCAGGTCGACCTTTTTGCCGGAGTTAATTACGCTCAGGCCCTCAATACCATCGCCGGCCTCAAAGATATCGTCTACCGGCAAGCCTGCCTGACGCAGTGAGCGGGAAATAATCTTCCTCATGGTTGATGAATCGTCTACGATAAGTATGTTTGCCATGTTCAAGGCCTCCTCTTTCTTTTATCCCATCAGGGTTATTATCATTCTGGCAGAATAATTAATAGCACAAACAGCACAAAAATCATCTACTTTTTATAGCAAAACAGACCTCTCCGCACTAGGTTTTCAGGTAGCTCAACTATATAGCGGCTAACATGATGCCGGCACGCAGAAACCTGTCCACCTGCTCCTGATCAGCCGCTTCACTATAAAGGCGCAAAACCGGTTCTGTCCCGGAAGGGCGGATCAGCAGCCAGTCACCCCCCTCAAAGATGAATTTGAAGCCATCGCTGAAGTTGGTCGCGTAGACCCTACGGCCATCCATCTCCTCCGGCGGCTCTGCCACAAGCTTGGCGATCAAGGCATCCTTGGCAGCAACATCGATATGCCGGTCAATGCGCCGGTAGTGAAAATGGCCGATGTCATCCATGATCTCGTGCAATATCTGGCGCAAGCCCTTGCCATTAACCGCCATTATCTCCAGCAGCAACAAGCCCATCAATATGCCGTCACGCTCCGGAATATGTCCTTTGACACCAATGCCGCCCGACTCCTCTCCTCCCATGAGGATATCTTCGGCAAGCATCAGTTCGCAGATATGCTTGAAACCGATCGGCGTCTCATGAAGAGTGAGACCATAACGCTCTGCCAGCAGATCCACCATGCGGGTGGTGGAAACCGTCTTGACCACTCCGCCAGTCAATTTTTTGTATTCAATCAAGTGCTTAAGGATCACCGTAAAAATGCAGTGCGACGAGAAAAACTCGCCCGTTTCGTCAACAGCACCGATGCGGTCCGCATCGCCGTCCAACGCCAGCCCCACCTGAAACTGCCCGCTGGCAACCAGCCCGGAAAGTTCTTTCAGATGTTCACCAATCGGTTCCGGCGGTTGTCCGCCAAAGGAGGGATTTTCAACGTTGTGAATCTCGGCCGCGCCTCCCAACAGACGGGGAATGAAACCGCTGCCAGCCCCATACATGGGGTCCACAATCGCCTTGATGCCGGACTTTGCAATCAGGTCAAGATCCACATAACGACAGATCTGGTGAAAATATCCCTCGCAAGGATCAAACTCTTCTATCAGCCCTTTTTTGACACCTGCTGCATATGGCATGTCAACAATCCGACGGCCGTTTTCCATGTTATAGGCAACAATATCCTCCACGATCTTAGTTGTGGAGGGTCGCGCCGAACCGCCAAAATGTTCCTTGATCTTGAAGCCGTTATATTCCGGCGGGTTGTGACTGGCCGTAATCATCACTCCAGCGCCGGCGCCCAACTGGCGCACCGCCCATGAAACTGCCGGCGTTGGCGTGTATGACTCGCTGATGCGCACCCGGATGCCGTTACCGGCGGCGATTTCCGCCACACGGCGGGCAAAGTCCCGTGACATGAAACGGCGGTCATAGCCGATGACCAGCCCTTTTTCCCACAGTCCCTCACGATTGAGATAATCCATGGTGGCCTGCGCCACCAGTGAAAGATTCTCAAAGGTATAATCTCGCGCCATCACCCCGCGCCAGCCGTCCGTACCGAACTTGATCTGCATCTACCCTCCAGATAATCAGGTTAAATTCCGCCCAGGTACTAAAACATTAAATTTAGCCGCTGCATCTCCGTGAATCAAACAAAAAAAGTCATGCTGTTCTGTTTTCCATACAATACAGCCAGACCAGCAGTTCTGCTACAGCCCGATAAAGCTCCGGCGGGATAAATTGATCCGTCTCCACCTGCATCAACAGCTTGACCAGCTCCGGTGACTCATGCACATAGACCCCGGCCTCGCGGGCACAGGCAATGATCGCCTCGGCCATTACGCCACTGCCCTGGGCCACCACTACCGGGGCATAATAGCCCTGTTTGTAGGAAAGAGCCGCAGCCTTGCGCTCGTCATGATCATTATTCCGCTTCATGGCTTATCCTGATACTGCCTGGAGTCAGACCGGCAGCCTCGAGCTGGTCTGACAGCATCTGTCTACCCGCCTCAAGTTCACCGGCAGCCGCTGCATCGGCCGCCCTAATATTAACCTGGAGTTGTTGGCCGTCAAGACTAAGCCTGGCATCAATATCACCAAGGCGAGGCAATTTCAGGCTCAGCGACGTATCCCAGGTACGCTCCTGTTCCCCTGTGCTGTTTCTGCCTGATTCCCGCTCTGCCACGGTCCACTGCAGCGACTGTCCGGGATACAATTCCCCACGCAGCATAATCTGGCCGGACTGCAACGTTTCCAGCTGATCACGCACAATCGACTGCAGGCGCTTGTCCAGAGTTACCTCTGTATCAGTAATATGGGCGGCCTTTTTCAGTGCCGCTTCAAAAGGTTCCGCCAGTAAGCCACGTTGTACAATAGAGAGGGCACCCTCTTCACCCTCCCCTTTAGAAAAATTGGCCAAGCCCAACTGGTTGATGATGGTCATGCGCCCCTGCGGCTCACGAAGCAGATCTTCCAGGGGGTAGTCCCCTCCAAACCATCTGGCCAGATGAGACTCATAGAACAGCCCGCTTTCCCGCATCCCCTTCTGCAGCCCAGCCATGACCTCTGCCGAATTCATCGGCGGATCAGCCAACAAAGCCTTGAGCAGCCCAAAGGCCTCCTGGGCCTGCATCCTGCCGCTGGTGCCTCCCAGAAAATCAGTCAACCAGCGGCTGGTATCGCTAACCCTGGCATCACCGGGCCGCCCAAAACGCGCCATCAGGAATATGGCCCCCTGCTCTTCGCTGACAAAAAACAGGTTGAGGCGATCGCCCTTGTGCGTCCCCTTGGGCATACTGAACTCCATCACCTGCCTGCCCACCTGCACAAGAAAACGCCCCCCACCCAGGGAGGCCAGCACATCCGCCTTGATCTGCTGCCCCGGCACAAGACCGGAGGCCGGTGTCTGGTTCAAGGCCTCCAGCAGCACAAGGCGGTTGCCTTTTATCAAGGCCTGCAACAACCTGGCCATATCTTCGCTCAGCACAACACCATTGCCCGGCCTCAGCATCTGTTGCGGCACAGGTTCAGCCTCCGCCTGTCGGTGCATGCCACGCATCACTGTCTGGTAGGTAATCGCTTCATCCTGGATAGCCGTGAACACCGGAGAGTCTGGCGGCAGACTCTTCAGGATTGTATTAAGTCGCTCCAGCACGTACAGTTGTTGGCCGGAGATGCCGCCACTATTGTGCTCCAGCAGACTCAGCCAGCGCCCAGCCTCGCTGAGCACACCGGACAAGCCCGGGGGCACGGCCCGGGGTACAGCAAATAGGGGCTTCGGCAGGGCGGAGATAAACGTCAGCCTGAGCGTATCGCCTTCTTTTACCTGACGGGCCATCTGCAGCTCTAGGTCAGCGCCGGCAGCCTGCACAAACACACGCCCACCAGGCAGCGTGCCCACCACGGTGGCTTCCGTCTCTTGGCCCGGCATCAGCGGCAAAGGGGTCAAGGGGCTGTTAACCGCCTCTGCCAGGACAAACCTGGAGTTTCTGGCAATATTCAGCAGTATCTGTGAGGCATTGGCCTCAAACCGCGCCTGGGCGGCCTGCCCTTGCTGGGGAAGCGCCCCTGTTTGGGCAGACGCATCCGCCATCGGCCGGGTGCTGCCATAGGTAACAGCCTCGTCCATCAGGTTGGCCAATACGCCCGCATCACCCGAGGTCTGCCTGAGCATGTTGCTGATACTTTGCAACACACTCCTCTGCGAAGGATCACCCAGCTGTTCGTTTTCGGCCAGCAGGGCCATCAGCCTGGAGGCATCTGTCAGGGTAACCGGTGGGGCCGGCACCCCCTGGCGGGCAATGGCAAAGGTATCACGGGGGTCATGGGTGACAAAGGTCATGCTCAGGTTCTGTCCCGGGCGGACCGTCATGGGGAGGTCCAGATTATACTGGCTGACGCCTATCTGCACCTGGACACGATTATTGGGAAGGGTGGAAAGCACCTCTGCGGTGACCCGCTGGCCGGGCATGAGCGCAATACGGCCTCCACCCTCCTGCTCGGCACTGACAAAGGATAGATTGGAGGCCCTGGACAGCAGATCGTACACCTGCTTTTGTATATCAGCGTTTATGGCCATAAGATGAGGTTGAGGCTAATACCGAAAGAAAGTTCTGCGCGTTAGTAATCTCAATCCTTGCCTGCACGTGTCTGCAGACACCCAAAATGAGATTGCACAGCAAAAAGTTCCAGAAGCAAGGCTTGCGAAACCCGAGGAATGAGGCGTAATGGCCTCATCCTATCCTTCTCCCGGAGGAAGCAGGTATACAGATTATCCTCTCCCTCCGGGAGAGGGTGGCTAAAGACCGGGTGAGGGCCACAGTGACGAGAATTAAGATAACACCGCAGATGGACTTTTACGCAGCCAGCTACCTCACCCCCAGAGCAGGTATCCAGGCTCATAGATATTGCCCATCACCTTGTGTCGCGGCATCACCCGCAGCATGAATCCATGCCGTCCGCAGAAACGGCACTCCATCTCGCAGCTGAATTCGTGCAGTCCGCTGCCAAGATCAGCCGTATGGTGCATCATGACAGTTTCTCCGCCCTGGATGCTGCCACGCGAATCAAGTACCCCGAAATAGCCTTCCACCGCCACTTCGTCCACGGCAATATTTCCTAGCATAATTCGCGCCGAAACCGGCAGCACTGAACCAACTGCAACAGAATCCGAAAGTTTAACATCAACCGCATCAATCCGGACCTGGGACCACGCTTTGAAAACACGCTGCTTCCAGGCAGACAGATCAAGGGCCAGGGCCAGTTCATCCTTGACAAATGCCTGCCATTGTTCATAGGACGGCACATAGGCATGCTCAGCATATTCCTGCACCATGCGATCCGTTGAGAACACCGGGCAGAGTGTCTGCAGTGAAGCCTTCATCGTGTTGATCCAGGCGCGGGGGACACCGTCGCTGCCGCGTTCGTAGTAAAGAGGCACCACTTCCTTTTCCAGCAGATCATAAGTGGCCCGGCTCTCCACCTGGTTCTGGTACTCCACATCGGCATACACCTCGCCCTTGCCGATGGCCCAACCATTGTTTCCCTGATAGCCCTCACACCACCAGCCGTCCAGCACGCTCAGGTTAAGTCCGCCGTTAAAAGCGACTTTCATGCCGCTGGTGCCACTGGCCTCCATCGGCCTGAGCGGCGTGTTCAGCCACACATCCACGCCCTGGACCAGATGCCTGGCCACCTCGATATCGTAATCCTCGATAAAGACAATGCGATGACGGAAACGCTCCTGATGGGAGACCTGCACAATCTGGCGGATCAGTTCTTTACCCTCGTGATCCTGAGGATGGGCCTTGCCGGCAAAGATGATCTGTACCGGCATATCGGGGTTATTCAGTATGGCGGCCAGACGATCCAAGTCACGCAACAGCAGCGTGCCACGCTTGTAAGTGGCAAAACGACGGGCAAAACCGATGGTCAGCACCTCCGGGTCCAGCACCTCTTCTGCCGTGGCGATCTCCTTGGTGGTCGCACCAACCTTAATCAACCGTTCTTTCAGACGCTTGCGGGCAAAGTCCACCAACCGTTCACGGCCGGAGAGTTGTACCCGCCACAATTCGGCATCCGGGATTTTAGAGACACGCCGCCAGACATTGTGGTCGGTGGGATCTTCCAGCCAGCGCATACCCAGATAGCGCACCAGCAATCTGGCCATCTGGTTGGACATCCAGGAGCGCGTATGCACACCGTTGGTAATAGAGGTCAGCGGCAGCTGTTCTTCCGGCAGTTCCGGCCACAGGTTGCGCCACATCTGGCGAGAGACCTCGCCATGCAGCTGGCTGACGCCATTGGCATGGCTGGCCAGCCTGAGCGCCAGCACCGCCATACAGAAACTCTCCTGACTATTTTTGGGATTCTGGCGACCCAGACTGAGGAATTCTTCCCGTGAAAGACCGATGCCCTTGTAGTAACGGCCGAAAAACTTGTCCAGCAGTTCTGGCGCAAAATGGTCGATACCGGCCTCGACCGGTGTATGAGTGGTGAAGATATTGCCGGCACTTACAATCTCGCGGGCCTCGGCAAAACCGACCTGCCTTTTTTCCATCAGTAGCCGAATGCGTTCCAGCGCCAGAAAAGCGGCATGCCCCTCATTCATATGACAGACATTGGGAATAATCCCCAAGACGTGCAGCGCCCTGATGCCACCGATGCCCAGCAGTATCTCCTGAATAATGCGCATTTCCTTATCGCCGAAATAGAGTTGGGCTGTGATCAGACGATCTTCCGGGGTATTGTTCTCCAGATTGGTGTCCAGCAGGTACAACGGCACCCGGCCCACCTGCACCCGCCAGATCTGCGCCTTGAAATGCCGGCTGTCAAAATCCAGTTCAATGTTGAGCGGCACACCTTTGTCATCCCGCTCCAGTATCAGCGGCAGATTGTAGAAATCATTTTCAGGATAGATCTCTTGCTGCCACCCCTCGTTATTCAGGTACTGACGGAAATATCCCTGCCGGTAAAGCAGGCCGACGCCAACCAGAGGCAGCCCCAGATCGCTGGCCGACTTGAGATGGTCTCCAGCCAGTATGCCCAGGCCACCAGAGTAAATAGGGATGGATTCATGCAACCCGTACTCCATGGAGAAATAGGCCACCTTCATCCGGGAGTCGCCGTTGCACCTGCTGTGGAACCAGGTCTTCTCCTGCAGATATTCGGTCAGTTTTTCGTCCACCAGCCGCAGGTGGGCCATGAAACCTTCATCGCTGCGCAGGGACTCCAGGGTGGTCTGTTGCAGGATGCCCAGCATCTCCACGGGGTTATGGCGGCTTGTCTGCCAGAGATCGGCGTCGATGCGTCGGAACAGGTTGGTTGCCTCCGGCTCCCAGCACCACCACAGGTTATAGGCGATGCGCTGCAGCGCCGCCAGCTCACCGGTCAAAGAAGGAACAACTGTAAACCTGTGCAGCATCCTCGTGAAGTCCATAACCACTCCTCACTTGTCCACAATAATTAACTAGTTAGTCTCCTGCAAAAGTCTCATAAAAAGTCATTCCGGCAGGTTTCTGCCGGAATCCAGCTTTTTAACTTGTTGAAAAGAAGGATCCCCGACAGAACCACTCGGGGATGACAATCTTTTTGAAAGAGCCTGTAGTTAAAGCGTTATCTCGCCGCTGAACACCTCCACGGCAGAACCGGTCATGTAGATGCTGCCGTCTTCAGCCCACTCCATTTCCAGGTCACCGCCGGAGAGATGGTTAAGAATCTTTTTCTCCGTAAGTCCGTTCAGCACACAGGCCGCAGTAACAGCACTGGCGCCGGTACCACAAGCCAGTGTTTCCCCGGCACCACGTTCCCAGGTGCGCTGACGCACTTCCGTACGGGAGAATATCTGTACAAACTCCACATTGGTACGGCGCGGGAACAACTCGTGGTTCTCAATCAGTGGACCGTAAGTGGCAACCGGGAAATTTTCCACATCATCCACAAAGATCACACAATGGGGATTGCCCATGGAGGCACAGGTGATCTGAAAGGTCCTGTCCAGGATGGTCAGCGGCTCGGCCACAACCTTGGCCGCAGCATCGCCGGTCATTGGAATCTCGCCCCTGGTAAGCCGCGGCGCCCCCATGTTGACCCGCACCTTTTCCACCTTGTTGTCGCTGCCGGTGAACAGCTGCAGGGTCAGGATACCGGCGCCGGTCTCGGCGGTGATCTCCTTTTTGTCCACAATGCCATGGTCATAGACATACTTGGCCACGCAGCGGATACCGTTGCCGCACATCTCCGATTCTGACCCGTCGGAATTAAACATGCGCATACGCACATCAGCCTTGTCAGAAGGCATGATCAGGATCAGACCGTCAGAACCAATACCGAAATTGCGATTGGAAACCTGTATGGCCGTCTGCTGAGGATTGGACACCGTTTCCTCAAAGCAGTTAACATAAACGTAGTCATTCCCGGCGCCTTGCATCTTGGTAAATTTCATCGTCAAAACTCCTCTTTTGAACTGTATTACTGGTCGTCAAAGATTATCAAATTCGCTATGCCGCAACAAGCGGAATCATCTGCCGTTAGCTGACATTCGGGCAGGAGCGATTTGAAATCTGGCCGTTTGACAATATAATACAAAACATATTACCACTGTTTTAAAGGAGCACACCATGATCAAACCATTCCAGGGCATAACCCCCTGTATATCCCCCAGCGCTTTCATCGCCGAGACCGCCGTAGTCATCGGAGATGTGGAGGTCGGCGAACAAAGCAGCATATGGTACAACTGTGTCTTGCGCGGAGATGTCAACTACATCCGCATTGGCGCCCGCACCAATATCCAGGATATGAGCATGCTGCATGTCACCCACAAAAAGAGGCCGGACGACCCGGGAGCGCCGCTGATCATCGGTAACGACGTGACAATCGGACACAGTGTCGTACTGCACGGCTGCACTCTGGAAAACGGCAGCTTCATCGGCATGCAGGCCATGGTCATGGACAGGGCGGTAGTCGGTCAAGGAGCACTGGTGGGGGCAAGAGCACTGGTCACGGAGGGCACCATCATCCCGCCCCATACACTCTGGGTAGGCACCCCGGCCAGGTTCAAGCGTGACCTGAGCACTGCAGAGATTGAATGGTTGAAAAAATCACCGCAAAACTATGTCAAATATGCCTTGGAACATATGGCCGAGTGACCAGCAGGCGAAATCAGCGCTTTATTAACAGCAAAACCGCGCAACTTGCTTGACTTGCAGGCATTTACAACATATTTTCAGGCATTCATCACATTTTATGAGGCCGACCCTCGATATTGTTGTCGACGCCTCGCCCTGGAACCAAGATGGCCCGGCCCCCCAGAACATACGTCGCCTGTCCGGAATGCGACCTGCTACTGCGCGAAATCGATCTTGCACCGGGCAAATCCGCCGTCTGCTGCCGTTGCGGAGCCACGTTATACCACAACACCACCGATAGCCTCTATCGCACCCTGGCGCTGGTAACCGCCACTGTTATCCTTTTCACCATCGCCAACATCTACCCGATTATCGGCATCGAAAATCAGGGTAGCGGCAACGTCACCAACCTTTATGGAGCAGTGGATTCTCTGTGGGATCAGGAGATGCACTTCATCTCCTCACTGGTGTTTATCACCACCATTGTGGTACCGTCGCTGGAGCTTGCCATGCTGCTCTACCTGCTGCTGCCGCTAAAACTCGGCCTTGTGCCGCCGGGGCTGGCGCTGATCCTCAGATTCCTGCAAGGCATCAAGCCGTGGGGCATGGTGGAGGTGTTCATGCTCGGCATTCTGGTAGCGTTGGTAAAGCTCACCGATGACTTCAGCATCATCCCCGGTGTGGCATTATGGTCCTTCGGCGGCGTTACCCTAATGATGTCCGCCATCGCCGTAACCTTTAACCCGCGGGATGCCTGGTCCCACCTGGAATGCCGGACTGCGGACGGTGATCAAAAGTGAAATACGAGGGGGTTACAGCTGCCAGCCAGGGGCTTTGCTCCTGCCATGTCTGCGGACTGTTGTCTCGCCCGGCACAAAACCAGGGAAAAGCACACTGTCCACGCTGCAGCAGCCGGCTGCATCTGCGCAAACACAACTGCGTAGGGCAATGCTGGGCGCTGCTGATTGCCGCCTATATCCTCTATCTGCCAGCCAACCTGCTGATCATGATGGAAACAGGCTCGCTGATCAGCTACCGCCGCGACACCATCATGAGCGGTGTCATTTATCTCTGGAACAGCGGTTCCATGGGCGTGGCATCCATCGTCTTTGTTGCCAGCATCCTGGTGCCGCTGTTCAAACTGATCGCGCTGACCTATCTGCTACTCACGGTGCAGAAAAAATCCCGAGTCAAACCGGGAGAGCGTACCCGTCTCTACCGTGTGGTAGAACTGGTGGGGCGTTGGTCTATGCTGGACATATATGTGGTCACACTGCTGGCCGCGCTAGTCCAACTACACTCCATGGCCACCGTCAAGGCCGGACCTGGTGCAATCTTCTTCGGCGCTGTAGTGGTACTGACCATGTTTGCTGCCATGCGCTTTGACCCGCGCCTGATCTGGGATCCTTTCCAGAATGGAGAAACACTGGCAAAATGTCGCGAAGAGGCCGGGCTCCCCAACCTGGAGCAACAGCAGGATGCACCGGCTCCGCAATAAATTTTGAAATAAGGAGCCATTTGCAAAATGTCATGAGGAAGCCGGGATACACGGCGCAAGCGAGTGCAAAAGCGAGGCGTACACGGACGTACGTTGAGCTTTTAAGCGAGCGGCAACAAAGTAGACCGGCTCCGCAGTAGTTTTGCAGGTGGCTCATAAGCATTCGCAGAAAGCGAGCAACACATGACATCAAACTACCAACCACCAGAACTGGAAGTCATCCCTGACGCCATTGTTGACCGGCGCCGACGCCGGGCTTCACAGCTGATCTGGCTGATACCGATCATTGCTGCCCTGATTGGCCTGTCTCTGGCCGTAAAATCATACATGAGCCGCGGCCCGGTAATCAGCATCACCTTTAAAAGCGGTGAGGGAATCGAAGCCGGCAAGACCAGGATCAAATACAAGGATGTACAGATCGGCCTGGTCAAGGGGGTTACCATAGCCAAAGACCGCTCCCACGTGATCGTCACCGCCGAGCTGACTAAAAATGCCGAAGGCTTTCTGGTGGAAGACACTAGTTTTTGGGTGGTGCGGGCGCGCATCTCGGGCGCCAGCGTCTCCGGTCTCGGCACCTTGATGGGAGGCTCATACATCGGCATGGATGTTGGCAAATCCAAGGTAATCCGCCATCACTTCAAGGGGCTGGAAGAACCTCCGGTCATTGCCATGGACGACCCCGGCACCCAGTACAAGCTGCATGCCGACGACATTGGTTCACTCAACATCAACTCGCCCATATTCTACCGGCGCATGCAGGTGGGCGAAGTCACGGCCTACGAGCTGGACAAGGACGGCAAAGGGGTTACCCTGAACATCTTTATCCGCTCACCTTACGACAAATATGTAAAACCCAACACGCTGTTCTGGGATACCAGCGGTGTCGATTTCAGCATGGACGCCAATGGCATCAGGTTCAACTCCGAATCCATGGTCTCGATCATCCTGGGAGGCATCTCGTTCCAGCCGGCAGAGGACAGTATCGACTCCAAACCAGCCGAAGCCAACAGCATGTTTTCGCTATACAAGACCAAAGAAGAGGCACTGAAACGGACTGACCGCGTGGTGGAGACCTACCTGCTGGTGTTCAAGGAGTCGGTACGTGGCCTGACCGTAGGAGCACCGGTAGACCTGCGTGGCGTCACTGTCGGCGAAGTCTCGCGCATCAGCGTTGAACTGGACACCCGCAAAAAACGTTTCGTCATGCCGGTGGAGATCAGGTTCTATCCGGAACGCCTGCGCGCCCATTACCGCTCCAAGGCCAAACAGCAGACCACCCGGAATTCCCGGCAACTGATCAACGCCCTGGTCAGCAACGGCATGCGTGCCCAGATCAGGAGTGGCAGCCTGCTGACCGGACAATTGTACATCGCACTTGATTTTTTCCCCAAGGCCGCCCACGCCAGGGTTGACTGGTCGCAAACCCCGCCGGAATTCCCGACCTTACCGGGCAATATGGAGCAGTTCCAGACCATGCTGATGCAGATCGTCCAGAAGATTGAAAAACTGCCGCTGGAAGAACTCTCCGGTGACGCCCGCAAGACGCTGCAGTCCATGGATGCCGCCCTGAAGAGTGCTGACAGCCTGATGAAAAATTTGGACAACAAAGTTGTACCGGAAACAAAGCTGATGATGGAAGATGTGCGCAAGACGCTGGGCGAGGCCAACAAGGCCCTGGCCGGGGCAAAACAGACACTTTCAGCCGATGCGCCACTGCAGCAGGATCTGCGTGAGACCTTGCGTGAAGTGAGCAAGGCTGCCCAGGCGCTGAGGGTGTTGGGAGAATACCTGGAACAGCATCCCGAAGCCCTGATCAGCGGCAAAAAGGAGGAATAGCTGATGAGATATGCCACTGCAGTATTGCTGATGCTGGTCTTCATGGCCGGTTGCGCCGGCTCGCCCCGCTCCAGCTTTTATACGCTGACCGCCACGACCAGGCAGGAACATCTGGCGGCAGGCAATAATCTGCCCTCGGTCGCCATCATGCAGGTCACCCTGCCCGAGCTGGTCGACAGGCCGCAAATGGTGCTTCATGCTGAAGCCGCCAAGGTGGAACTGCTGGAAACGCACCGCTGGGCCGAGCCGCTAAAAAACGCCATCCCCAGAATACTGGCTGAAGACATTGCCCTAACGCTCAACAGCAGCAAGGTCTCCAGCTATCCGCAGAGCGCCGCCACTGCAGCGGACTTGAAGGTTTATGTGGATATACTCCATTTTGAAAGATTTGAGGATAAGGTCATACTGGAGGCCGCTTGGACTATCCGGCGCTCGGATGACGGCCCATCCAGAAACGGCCGCCGCCGGGTAGAGGAAAAAATTGCGGGCAGCAGCCACGAGGCAGCGGTTGCCGCTTTCAGCCGCGCCCTTGCTACCATCAGCCGTGATATTGCCATCATGTTGACAAACACCACACCGGCAAAGTAAGCACAGCGGGAAACGGGCTATATACATTAGTCCAAGCAATAGAATGCAACCAAAACTTTTGACCGCACAGCATCAGAGATTGTCAGGTTTGTGCCTGGCAACAACCTGGGATTAATCACACTACAAAGGCGTCACGCATGAAATTCACCATCCTGGGCAGCGGCACATCAACAGGCGTGCCTATGGTCGGCTGTAGCTGCCCTGTCTGCCTCTCCACAGACCCACGCGACAAACGTACCCGTTCATCGCTGCTGGTTCGTCATAACGGTTACAACATCCTGGTTGACACATCCAGCGACCTGCGCAGTCAGGCCCTGCGTGAGGAGCTGAAGCGCATCGACGCCGTGCTGTTTACCCATTCACATGCCGACCATGTCAACGGCATTGACGACATGCGCGGCTTTCACTTCCTGCACAGACAGGTTGTGCCCTGTTATGCCTCCGCCCCTACGCTGGAGGTAATCCGCCGCTCCTTCTACTATATTTTTGACGACGGAGTGCCCTCCTATCCGCCGATCATGAAGGCCAATACCATCGAAGGCCCCTTCGAGTTGTTTGGGACGACCGTCATACCGGTCCCCCTTGAACACGGCAACACTCCTTCGCTCGGGTTCCGTTTCGGCAACCTGGCCTATCTGACGGACTGCAGCGCCATACCGGCCTCCTCACTGGCGTTGCTGGAGGATCTTGATATACTGATCATTGACGGTTTGCGCTGGTCAGCCCACCCGTTTCATTTCAACATTGAAGGGGCCATTACCGCTGCGCAGCAAGTCAATGCCCGGCGCAACATCCTGACCCATCTTTCACACGAAGTCTTCTATGCCGATCAGGCCAAGCTGCCACAAGGCTTTGAATTTGCCTATGACGGCATGGAGTTGTAACTCAGTATGCCGCACGGGTTCAGGCGGCGCTGCGCCATAAAGAGGACGCGCATATGCTTAAAGACATAAGACTGCACGGTCTCGCCAGCGAACAGGTTGAATACTCCATCACTGTTGCCGGCAACGATCCCCATCAGGGCTATTTTTTCAATATTGCATACGAAACAGATCAACTGCGGATATTTTCCCCCGGCAATGAACTGGCCATATCCGTTGACGGGATCACCTACCATGGAAACGGCGGTCACTTCTGTGAATATATGTTTGGGGTAGACCCCCCCTCCAGCGACTTTACAAAACCGGACATCATCAACAGGCTGGTTATGTACGGCGCCCACACCGATGAAAACACAAGTACTGTATATTTCAGCAGCAATACATCGGGCAATGAGCGTTTTGAACGCATTTTTTTCAACGGCAACGCTATCTGCAATTACTACTTTTTCGTACAGTCCACACGCCTGCCGGGCAAACAGGAAAAACAGCAGGAAGAAATCGCCAAAAGACTCGGCAAGGCCATCAAGCGCTCCTCCTACGTCGGAGATGAAAGGGACGACAGGCTGGCCACTGAACTGTTTCCGCTACTTGAAGATGACAAGGCGCAGCTGTTTGTCATCAAGCTGATCCACCGTCACCACCGGGAATACAGCGACCTTTTCCGTCAGCTCTATTTCCGCAGCAAGAAAATTTCCGACGAGGACTTCAGCCGGTTGGTGGCCACTGCCGAACAGTACAGCATTGACCGCTATCAGCAGGAACGCATGCGCATCGACATCATGTACCGCCACCCGGCCAACAAGCGGATTGTGGACGAGTACCGTGAAATACTGTTGCGCTGCAACACCAAGCAGGAAATCAGCAAACAGGACAACGCCAGACTGACCCGCCTCAAAACACTTTCCGTGCGCAACAAGATACCCGGGGCGCTGTTTTACACGCTGGATGAGATGTTGAAAAAAGGGCGCAAACTGAAAACAGGCGATGAGGATGATTATCTGGCAGCCACCCGTGGCATCCTGGATGGCATCTTCCTGCGCCAGAAAGACATTGAAAGCCAGATTACCCGCGAAGATATGCTGGAGCTGATCAAGGCCAAAAAACATGCCGTGGAGAACCGTGACCACACCTTTGACCAGCTCATGCTGGATGCCGGCAAGGAATGTGATGAAAAAATCCGCGATGGCGCCGATCCTTCACTTTTGGATGGCTTTTCATACATTATCACCTATCTGGATCGTTTCGACAGTGTCATCAACCTGATCAGCCAGCTGGCCTTCATGGAAAATGTGCGCATTTCCAAAGACATGCTCAGGGACATTCTCGAACACAAGGCCGCCTTTGACAACCTGGAAGAAAACTCCTTTGATCGCTTGTTCATCAACGGACTCAATGAGAACACCTATCTGGGACGCTTCGGAAAAATGAAGGTCAACGCCTTGGTCAGCGGCATTGCTGCCATCGAAAACGGCACTTCCAGCATTGAAGAACTTTTGACACAGATGCAGCAGATCGACTTTGACGAGCGCATCTCCATCGCCCTGCTCGAACACGTGCGCGACCGCATCCGCAACTTCTACTCAAGGTTCAGCACCAAGTCCGACCAGGAAGCACTGCGGCGGGAAGTCACTGAAGAGCTGCGCACCAAAAAGCGCATCAAGGCTGAAATTCCGGACCATCTCTTCAACGAAACCATCATCACCATCAAGAAAGAAGCCATGTACCTGCACACACTGCTGCCCCAGATTATCACAGAACGCAACATCGGCCTGAGAGAGGATTTTCTGGAGAACTCCGGCATCGACCGCTTCTACGTCGAAGAGCTGGAACGCGAATACTATGAGAAAAACGGGCTGGACATGGAAGAACTCTACACCATAAGAAAAGGATTATCTGACTGATGCCAGCCTTTATCGATATCGCCATCGGCACCATTACCATGCGTCCCTATGTTTTCGCCTTCCTGGCCGCCTTTCTGCTGGCCTGCGTCCCGCACATCGGCTGGAAACGCACCCTGCAGTTCACTGCTGCCGCCTACCTGATCGCCTTCGCCTCGGAATGGCTTTCCATCAACACCGGCTTCCCCTACGGATGGTACTACTACATCGATAAGACCAGCCACAAGGAGCTGTGGATCGCCGGGGTGCCGTTCTTTGATTCGCTCTCCTACGCATTCCTGACCTACTGCAGCTACGCCACCGCCCTGTTTATTCTGTCGCCGCTGAAGGCCTGGCGCTGGGACCTGGTCACGCTGGAGACCCGCAGCATGCGGCGCTCCATTTCCGCCCTGGTGCTGGGGGCATTCCTGCAGACCTTCCTGGATATCGTCATCGACCCGGTGGCACTGCAAGGCTACCGCTGGTTTCTGGGGCAAATCTACGGCTACCGCGAGGTGGGCCTGCATTTCGGCGTGCCGCTCTCCAACTACGGCGGCTGGCTGCTGACCAGTTTCTGTCTGGTGGCCGCCTTCCAGCTCATTGATGCAAGAAAGCAGGAGCACGCCCCCAAAGGTGTCTGCCATCTTCCCTTTCGCTGCCTGGTCGGCCCCATCCTCTACCTTTCGGTGCTGGTCTTCCAGATCACCATGGCCATCCTGATTGGCGAACACCTGATGGCCTTCTGCGCCATGCTGATCCACACCCTGCCCTTGCTGATCGTGGTCATCCTGGCCATCAGGCGCGTCAACCGCTACACCGATGACGAACTGGCCGAACACCTGCGCGACTACCCCTGGTCAGCAGCGGCACAAAACGATGACAAAAAAGTGTAATATGCATAAAACTATCCCAGCTTTGCTAATTTCAACTCTTCTCTCAGCCTCCCCGGCCCTGGCCGACCGCTGTTCCGGCGACTACTTCTTTGCGCCGAATGTGCCGGGCCGGATGAAGGCGGCAGTCAACCCTAACAATATGGCCAAAAATTATTACAAGCTGGGCAAAAAGGAGAGCGCCACCTATGACGCCGGGCTGCAAAAGCTCCTGGATATCATCATCAGACAGCCCTACCTGAATCCGCCCGTTGGGGCCGAGCTGAAGGGAACCCTGCGCAGCTGGGACATTCAGGGGTGCGACGCCCCCTGTCTGGGACAGCCGGTGCATGGCCTAGGTACGCTCTATTTCATGGAGATGCTGCGTGCCTCAAAAGGCTGGGTGGGACCAACAATCGAGACCTCAAACACACTTGACATCGAGATTAACAACCTGGAGACGGCCAGCGGGACACGTCTGTTCCCCGACAATCTGACCGACAGCCAGGGCAGGCAGTTCCTGGTGCCGCTGCAGCCGGACGGGGCGGTGGACGGCATATCGGTCTACAAGGATCGCGGCAAGGGGCTGGCCAGACTGGTTTTCAGCCGCGGAAACCGTCCCTGGTCCGTGCCGCTCAGCCGCCGGGAATACGTGCTGGCCCAGATCAGGCGAATGGAGCAGCAGATTGCTGCCATGCCGGCCGCTACCAACTCCCCTGCGGCAGACAGCTTGCGCAAGTGGCGGCAGGAACAGCCCCGAAGACGGGCCGAGTCGGAACAGCTCTACCGGCAGATGAAGAAGCAGAACCCGTCCCTGGCGGAAACCATCCGCGACGGTCACCGCAAGATGGAAACAGAGATGGAGCGCATGTACCAGCAGGAGGCGGAGAAGGAGTCTGCCCGTGGCGGAGCGCCGGAGGGACTGCAGACCATGCTGGGCAGGCGCCTGGCGGAGCATCGCCGCGTACTGGCCGCCATGCCGGATGCTGAGCAGGCGGCCCAGGCGGTCTATCTGGCCAATGACGACCCCTACGGCGTGGACCTGGTCCCGCCGGGGCAGAGTAGCTACGGCCAGCCGCTGGTGGTGATCAATCCGGCCTATTTCGACAAGTCCCTGCCGCGCAGCGCCATGCAGATCATCACCGTTCAAAGCGGGTTCCTGTTTTTTGATGATCAGCTGCCGGAGGATTCCTGTCTGCTGGTCAATCCGGGCAGTATACTGCTACGCAAGACCCTGCGCGAGACCCCCTGGCACCAGTTCATGAAACTGCTGGCACCGTAAGCGGAGAAAGCCCATGCAACTGAAAAAACCCAACCTTGGCATCCTGCAAAAGATACTGTTATCCTTCCTGATTATTTCTTTACTGCCGCTGTTGTTTCTGGGATATGCCGGTACGGAAAACCTGACCAGAACAGGCATGCAGGTGTTGCAGCAAGTGGAGCAAATGGGCGCCAGAAACCTGAAGCAGACCGATGAACTGGGCAAGATATCTGTCGAAGATAGCGTCAAGGCCCTGGACAAAAAGGCCACCGAGGCCATCGAGATGCGTACCGTCGAACTAGCCCAGCGTATCGCCGATTTTCTTTATGAACGCGATAAAGACCTGATTGTACTCTCCCACCTCCAGCCGTCTGCCGACCTGTACCTCAAAATTTACCAGGCGGCCCGCCGTGATGTGATCTCCACAGCACACACAAACTTCAGGGGCGTAAAGCTCAGTGCCCTCAAATCGAGCAATCCGGAAAATGACCATTCCTGGCGCCACATGAAGCCGCTGGATTTCAAAAAGATCTCTCGGCCGCTGTATAGAGAGATCACCTTTATCGATCTGCAGGGGCAGGAAATAATCAAGATTAGGGACGGACTCGTCAGCAAAGAGTTGCGGGATATCAGCCGCAGGGAGCATACATACTGCCAGGCCGAAACCTATTTCCGGCAGCTGTCCGGCCTGAAACCTGGTGAAATCTATGTATCCAACGTGATCGGCGCCCATGTGCCGGGTTGGCTGTACAAGGATGACAAGGGCAAGATTGCTGTCAAAACGGGCAGCGCCTATGCCGGCAAAGAGAACCCAACGGGCAGGAAGTTCGAGGGGATCATCCGCTGGGCCACCCCGGTGTTTAATAGCCAGGGGGCCAAGACCGGTTATGTGACCATGGCCCTGGACCATATCCATGTCATGGAATTCACCGACCATGTCATCCCCACCGAGGAGCGCTTTACCGTGCTGTCCGACGGCGGCTCCGGCAATTACGCCTGGATGTGGGATTACCGCGGCAAGAGTATTTCTCATCCGCGCGACTTTTTCATTATCGGCTATGATCCCACAACCGGCCTGGAAGTGCCAGGCTGGCTTAGTCAGGAAACCTATAATGCGTACAAGCGCAGCGGGATGACGCTGGAGGAGTTCACCCGGCAGCTACCGTCGTTCCGCAATTTCAGCCAAAAAAAGGCCCCGTCGGCCGAACAGATCCGCAGCGGCAACATCTCGCTGGACTGCCGTATCCTCGACACCGCCCCCCAGTGCGAAGGATGGCACAAGGGCACGGAAGACGGCGGTTCCGGATCGTTCCTGATCCTCTGGAGCGGCCTGTGGAAGCTGACCACCTACGCCGCCATACCCTACCATACCGGCCAGTACGGCAACAGCAAGCGCGGTTTCGGCTATGTGACCCTGGGCGCCAATGTAGACGAATTCCACCGTGATGCCAACATCACCAAGGCAAAAATAGAGCGCCGGCTGGCAGATGACGCCGGTGAGATCAACCGGCAAAACAGTCAGACCCTGGGGTTGATCAAGGAGCAGGCCGCCCGTAACCGTCTGCAGATGATCATGATTACCCTGCTGTCCGTTGCCGGCGTGATTGCCATCTCGATCATGCTCAGCCTGAGTATCACCAAACCGCTGCGACGGCTTACCGATGGCGCACTGGCCATGAGTAGAGGGCAACTGGAACAGAGCATCGAGGTCACCTCCGGGGACGAGATTGGGCAACTGGCAGCCACCTTCAACGAGATGGCCCGGTCCATTGCCGAGTTAGACAAGATGAAGTCAGATTTTGTGACCATCGCTTCCCACGAGCTGCGCACACCGATCCAGGCCATGCTGTTGAGTGTGTCCGGCATTCTGGAGGGTTACTCCGGCAATATTGATGATGAAGTGCGCGAAGATCTACAGATTGCCAAACAAGGTATTGAAAGACTGATGCGGCTGGTGGAGAGTCTGCTGAACCTGTCCAGGATCGAGTCTCGCAAAACAGAACTCTCTTTTGAACCGGTTCAACCTGCTGAAATGGTCAATCTGGCCATCGCAGAGGTCAATGACCTGGCGTTCAGCCACAATCACAGGCTGACCATGCATGTGCCGGAAGGACTGCCAACCATTAATGTTGACAGGGACAGCATCATCCAGGTATTGATCAATCTGCTCAGCAACGCCATCAAGTACAACCCGGATGGCGGATGTATCAATCTGGGTGTAGAATTATCCGCAGGACAGATACGATTCCAGATTGCTGACAACGGCTACGGCGTGCCGGAAAATGCCCGGGAGGATATCTTCAAGAAATTCTTCCAGGCTGACAGTCTGATGTCCCAGAAAGTTGGCGGCACAGGACTAGGCCTGACTATCTGTAAAGGCATTGTTGAGATGCACCACGGTATGATTGTCTGCGACAGCCCACTGCCATCAGGCTTATTCCCGGACTGGCCTTTGGGCGATGAACGCCGAGGGGCCGTTTTTACCGTGACCTTTCCGCTGAAAGGTTCATCAATTGCTGAATCAAAAGAGAGTGATCGAGGTTGATTATGTCCAAACGAATACTCGTAGTAGACGACGAAGAGGTGATCTCTGTCTACTTGCAGAAAAAGCTGGAGAAGCTGGGCTACGATGTAACCGTAGCCAACGACGGTGAAAAAGCACTCAATGTTGCCGTCAACGAAAAACCGGATATTGTCCTGATGGATGTAAAACTGCCCAAGATGACCGGCACCGATGTCTGTCGGCTGCTGAAAGCTGATAACAACACGCGTAATATTCCGGTCATACTGCTTTCAGCCAAGGCTCAGCCGGCAGAGATTAAGGCCGGCCTGGACGCAGGCGCCGACAGGTACATGTGCAAACCGGCCAGCTTCCCTGCGATACTGGATGCTATCCATACCCTTGAAGGTTTAGCGCAGTCCGGCAATCAAGAGTGAGGCTCTCTAGCAAAATGCTCCGCACATAAGACTAGCTAAGCGATCAAACACAAGGAATGACCATGCAGGACGAGCAACTACGCAGATTGTTGCAGCAATATATTTTCAACCTGGAAGATGCCCAGGAAAAGGCGGAAGAGCTTAGCGTTGCCAATGAGGGGCTGCAGCGCACGGCTGAATTTTTCAAGGCTGTGCTCAACTGCACCCCGCACGGCATCTGTCTTGTAAAAAAGCATACCTTCCAGTGGTGTAGCCCTGCTTTCACTGATATTCTCGGCTGGCAGCAGCAGGATCTCCACTCACTCTCCATCCTGGGCATCTGTTCCTGCAGGTCCGATTTTGATAAAATCGAAGCCTACCTTGACTCTGCCGACGTCGATGTATTTCTGCATGGCGAATTCAACTTCATGCACAAAGACGGCCACGTCACCCCCTGTATACTTTCCGCGCGCCCGCTGGACAGACAGGACAGGTCACGCGGCCATGTATTTTCTTTTACCGATTTCACCGAGCTCAAAGCCGCACGCGACATCAGCAGAAACAGAGCCGAAGAGTTGCAACAGTCCAACGAACAGCTGAACAACGAAATCGCCGAACGCGTCAAGGCCGAAAGCGCACTGAACGAATACAAGGAGCATCTGGAGGAGTTGGTCGCCAAGCGTACCGAACAGCTTAACGAGACCAACCGGCGCCTGCTGCAGGCTCAGAAGATGGAAGCGGTCGGCACACTGGCCGGCGGCATTGCCCACGATTTCAATAATCTGCTGACCGGCATCCGCGGTTATGTATCCCTGATGTTGCACGATGTCGATACCGATTACAGCCACTTTGACAAATTGACCCGCATCGAGGAGATGATCAAAAGCGCTGCTGATCTTACCAGCCAGTTACTGGGGTTTGCCCGCGGCGGCAAATATGTGCTTAAAACCATTGATCTGAATGAACTGCTGCAGAAGAGTTCCGCCATGTTTTGCCGGGCCAAACATGATGTGATTACACACCTGAACACCAGCAAAAAGCCACTGCTGGTTGAGGCGGACCGTACCCAGATGGAACAGGTGCTGCTGAATCTGTATATGAACGCCTGGCAGGCCATGCCAGGTGGCGGCGAAATGACCATTTCCTGTAAGGAGATGAAGTTTGACGAAACAACGGCCCAACGTCATAATCTGACACCCGGCCGTTATGCCGTCATGTCGGTGAGCGACAAGGGTGTCGGCATGGATGAGGCCACCATGAGACGCATCTTCGAACCGTTCTTCACCACCAAAGAGTTGGGACGCGGCACAGGACTGGGGCTGGCATCGGCTTACGGTATCATCAGAAACCATTGCGGCACCATCGAGGTGGAGAGCCGTAAATGGGTCGGCAGCACCTTCACCATCTATCTGCCGCTTTCATCAGCCACAGAACTGCCCAAGGCAGAGGAAAACGGAGAGTTACTGACCGGATCGGGCACCATCCTGCTGGTGGATGATCAGCCTGTGCTGCTGAATATCGGTTCAGAATTGCTGGAACTGTTGGGTTACCGCGTACTTACAGCCCAAAGCGGGGCCAAGGCCATCGAGTGTTATCTGAAAGAACGTGAGGCCATCGATGCCGTGATGCTCGATATGATCATGCCGGGCTTGAACGGCCACGACACTTACCTGCAGTTGAAAGCCATCAATCCCAGGATCAAGGTGCTGCTCTGCAGTGGCTACAGTATTGACAGCCAGGCCTCGGAACTGCTCCGCATGGGCTGTAACGGCTTTCTGCAAAAACCCTTTGACTTGGACGAACTCTCCAGAGCGGTCAAGGCGATCATGTCACAACCAGCCAGTCTGGAGGCGGAGAAGATGCCCGCCTCATCCTGCGACGAATAACCGGAATAGCAGTTTTGAACATTATGCCTTTGGGGGGTAAATAATGGATATTTTCATGCAGGCCGCCATAGATGAAGCAAAACAGGGACTGGCAGAAGGTGGCATACCGATCGGTTCGGTGCTCGTACATGATGGCTGTATCATAGGACGCGGCCACAACCGCAGGGTGCAAAAAGACAGTGTTATTCTGCACGGAGAAATGGACGCCCTGGAAAATGCCGGCCGCCGTTCTGCCCAGATTTATCGAAACTCCGTGCTGTACACGACGCTTTCACCCTGCCCCATGTGCAGCGGCGCCATTGTGCTTTACGGTATACCAAAGGTGGTTATCGGGGAAAACAAGACCTTCATGGGCGAAGAGGAATGGCTTAAATCCCGCGGGGTTGAGCTTGAGGTGCTGCAGGAGCAAAGCTGCATCGACATGATGACCGGCTTTATCAAAGACAGGCCGGAGCTGTGGAACGAGGATATCGGCGTTTAGCCTAGCCTGGGCACGGGATCTCCAGAAAGGACGGGCCGCCTTTTCAGACGGCCCGTTTCATATCATTCTCCGATACGCTCGTGAAACCCCTTACCGCGCTGATGACGGATAGGAGGGGCGGTCTTGTTCAAAAACTCTTTCTTCTCCTCGCGGTACTTGTCATAGCAGACCCGCAGATCCTTCTTGGTCCTGGCCTGGTCAACACAAGTCCTTTCGCGCTTGAGGGCTCCCTCAAGATTGGTGATGTTGTCAATGACCATCTTCTTTTGTTCCGCAAAACCATCTTCTTCAGCCAAAACAGGTATCGGCAGACAGCTGATCACAGCAACCAACAAAGCCAAACGGAAAACATGCTTCATCATGCACCCCCTTGTGTATTATCTGTTATCCGTATAGCACCTTATGGATCTGCATTCAACAGGCTAACGGCTGGCCAGCAGCGAGAGCCGTTTTTGGCCATCTCCAAACTTTTGACACCCCCTCCACGGGCTTCAACGATCATCTTGCCGGTGAAAAGGAGTCACCCCCCAAACGGACTCAAACACCCTGCACAACGGCTATAACAAGACTTCGCCTGGCCGCGTAATTCAAAAGCCGTGCTCAAATACACTCCGCCTTCTTACAAAACAAGGTGATGGGAAGTATGGTTGAGGTTGACACCTATTTGACCATTGTTTGTATTTACAAACCGGCAGCTGCCTGCGTGATTTTTCTTGTTTGCAGTTTTCGCCAGGGCCTTTTCCAAACCGCGACGCGCCACTTCTAGCTCATGCTGCAAATGTCTTATACAGGCCATTGCCTGGCGATTATCGTCAACAGCGTGCTGCAGCAATTCAATCAACGTCTTTTCAAACTCTTCATGCATGGCCGGTGTCATTTTACTGACTTTACTACAGTAGCGATCAAGCCGTTTCAGGGTGCAGATACAATCATCAAACATTGCCATACCTCCTTATTGCAGCAAAAACAGTGCTTCGCGCATATTCCACAAAAGAGCGCAGCCACATCCCTGTTGCTTGTGCAAAATACATACCTCTGTCTGACTATACATAGCTTTTCTGCCAAACCATTCCGCCGACCAGCTCCGAAATTCATCTACACTAGCCCCAGTATTCAGCCCGGCCAGCAAATTTTACCGAAAAATTGCAAAAAAGGTGGAAAACGCAAAATGACCTATTGACAGCGTTTAAAAGAAGTGTACTATCCAGCAAAAAGCGGTCTGCCGTAAAAGTGCGTTTTTCATGGGCTTAACGCCCGATTACCTATATGGGAGGTCAAATATGACCAAAGCGGACTTGGTTGCAAAGATTGCAGAAGGTGCTGGAATTACTAAGGTCCAGGCAGAAAAAGCTCTGGGAACATTCACCTGTGCGGTATCCTGCGCACTGCGTGAAGGCCAGAAAGTAACACTGGTAGGCTTCGGAACATTCAGTGCTGTCAAAAAAGCTGCCCGCACAGGCCGCAATCCTCAGACCGGCAAGCCGATCAAGATTGCAGCAAAAACAGTCGGCAAGTTCACCGCCGGCAAGGATCTGAAGGATCTGAGCACCAAGCCTTCCTGTCAGGTAAAGAAAGCTGCTCCTAAAAAAGCTGCCAAACCTGCTAAAAAGAAGTAATTCAGTCAAAATAGCGAGTACAATGGCCCCGTAGCAATACGGGGCCTTTTTTGTGTCTGTGCTATGGTTTTGTGCTATAAGAGGCGTAAAGAGGGCATCAAATATCTGGAGCTGAATAATGAGCCACATCACAATTGACGGTATCGAGCTTTCTTTGGCCGGGCCGGTGGAACTGCCGCTGAAATGGGTCGGCCAGGAAGAACTCTTGCAGCAGTTGCTGGCGGCCTGGATGGTAATTGATGAACGCGACATCCCCTTCAATCCACGCCTGATCGGCAAACCGGGTGTAGGCAAGACTACGCTGGCCTATGCGGCTGCAAAACGGCTGGGGCGCCCGGTCTATCTGTTCCAGGCCACCATGGATACCCGACCAGAGGATCTGATCATTACCCCGGTGATCGGCCCGGACGGCAGGATTCAGTATGCCGCTTCATCGCTGGTGTCAGCCATGCTGGCCGGCGGTATTGTCATTATTGACGAAGGCAACCGCATGAGCGAAAAATCCTGGGCCTCACTGGCGCCGCTGCTGGATGACCGCCGCTATGTGGAATCGATCATCACCGGCCTGCGCATTCCGGCCCACCGGGATTTCCGCGTGGTAATCACCATGAACGAGGATGCCTCTACCTTCGAACTGCCCGAATACATCCACTCCCGCCTGCAGCCGCAAATCTACATCGACTTTGCCGAGGCGGACGAGGAGCTGCTGATCCTCACGGAAAACCTCCCCTTTGCCGATGATACCATCCTAGCCTATGTGGTGAAATTTCTGCAAAAGAGCCATAATGCGGACGAACTGTACTCGGTGCGTGATGGCATCAACATCGCCCGCTATGCCCTCAAGATGGCGGCGGCCAGCAGCGGCGAAGCCAGGGACCAGCTGCGGCTGGCTGTAGAGAGGATTTTAGGGGAAGAGGCGCTGAGGTACCTGTGAGTCCAGGGACTCGGGACTGGTAAGACCTTAACCTCAACCTTAGCCTGGATTTAAGCCATGCCACACAGACTATATCTCGAACATTTCGGCAACGTCCACGCCTTGCCGGTGCTGCATTACCGCATGGAATTCGCCCAGCTGGTGCGTCAGGCCTTTGCCAGACTAATGCCGGATGCCATTGCCATTGAGTTGCCCCCTACACTGGAACAACCTTTCCTGCGTGCCGTAAGACGCCTGCCGCAGATCTCGCTGCTCAGCTATCAAACAGCCGTTGGAGCGGATAAAGGCAAACCGGCATATCTGCTGATCGAGCCAGCCGACCCGTTGGTCGAGGCGGCCAGGATGGCTCTGGAGCAACGACTCCCGCTACATTTGATTGATGTGGATACGGACAGCTATCCCCAGCATCATGAGCGGCTGCCGGACTCATACAGCATTCAGCGCATCGGTCTCACGGCATATTATCAGGCATACCAGGCGGCATGCAGTGACGACGTCCCCCCACTGGAGGACCGCCGCCGCGAACAGGGCATGGCCTTCCGCCTGCAGCAGCTTTCCGCCCGCTATCAGCGGGTGCTGTTTGTCTGCGGCATGGCTCATCTGGAAAGGGTCAAGACGCTGTTTAACACCCCGCAGGTTGCGCCGCTGGAGCGCATCAAACGCGCAGGGGTTACAGTTCACAACCTGCACCCGGTGTGCTGCGGCGAGATCATGGCCGAATCGCCCTTTCTCTCAGCCGTTTATGAGTACCGGCGCGGACCGCTGCCGGAAGAGCCTCCCGAGGCAGGCAATGGCCTGCGCAAACGCTTCCACGCCCTGGAGCTGATTGACGGCGGCAAACAGCAGCTGCCGGAAGAAACACTGCTGGATAACGCCATCCGCCGTGCGGCCCGTTATTCAGGCGCCGAAGGTGTATTTCCCAACCGCCAGCGCATTATCTACCGGCTGTTTAACGAAGCTGCACACCACTACCGCCAGGAAACCGGAGAGGCGCTGCACCTCTGGCAAAAACGCGCCTTTTTCAAATTCTGCCGCAATTACGCCATGACTTCCGGCATGCTGCTGCCAGACCTGTTCCAGATGCTGGCAGCCGCCCGCGGCTGTGTCGATGACAACTTCGCTTATGCCTTTTGCCGTCTGGCTATATGCTATCCATGGCAGCGCGAAAGCAGCGACCTGCCGACCATCAGCATCTCAGCCGAAGAACTGTGGGGCGGCAGTCGTCTGATCCGTTTCCGCCCGCTACAGAAACGGCACAAGGGACTCTCCAAGCTCGGTTTCCTGAAGCGAAAACGGGAGAGACGGCCCGGTGAATGGCTGGAGGGTTTCGACGACCCATCCATCTGCTCCTATCCGCCTGAGGATCTGGCCATCGAGGCTTACGGCGCCTTTCTGAAACGCAAGGGGTGCCTGCAGCTTTCCGAAGAGCTGACCCGCTGTGAGAAATTCACCAGTTCCATGCTGGACGGCATCGACATGCGCGAAACCTTGCGCAATATCCACCAGGGTGAGCTCTATGTCAAAGAGCAGCAGCGTACCAAAGGTGGCGTGGCGTGTGTCGTGGTGATTTTTGACGAGGATCGCAGCAACAAACGCTACCCCTATGCGATGACCTGGCTGGGTGAACACGATCAGGAGTCGGACATGGCCTTTTACGCCACCGACCCGGCCGAGAATGTGGTCGGTCCGGGCATCTGCCGCTGCGAGTATGGCGGTTTCATGCTCTCTTACCCGCCCCGACGCATGATGGACGTCTGGCATGACCCGGACTACAGCTTTGCCAACAGCAAGGCGGAGGTGCTGCTGATGGCAGGGTTGGACTATTCATTGGAATACCATGTGGTTTACGTAGCGGCCCGTCCGCCGCGCAGCATCTTCAAGCAGATGGCGGCGCGTATCGGGCGCAAGATCGTCTACATCCCCATCGGTTCACTTTCTCCATTAAAGCTCAAACAGCTGCGGGTGATGCATATCCTAGCAGGAAAAGACAAGCGGGAAATAGCGCGGGAGTATATCTGGTAAAACCCGTGATCCGTGACCGTTGGCCGGTGTCCGTAACAATAACAGGCCAGTGATTACGGTCAACAGGCACGGACAACGCATGCTACCTTGTTATCATCAGGTCGCTGATTTCTTCGCTTTTATTTCAGAGCATTGTACCTGCCAATCAGCCAAAAGTAGTCAGGCCGGCCATTATTTTCTTGACGGTCAAGCACAATAATGATAATGAATATCATCATTGTGCTGCATCTGATCAATATTCTTCTTGACACACCGCAGTAATTTCAGCCTTCACAGCCAGCCATTTCCGTAATTCTCACGGTTCAGCCAGCCAAAACTTTCAGTTACAGCAATGTCCAGAAATTAAACCATAGCGCAGAATGCACTCGTGGCAACCATGTTGCTGCAAAGCAATATCAATATATCCAGCCAGCCAACCCGTCCAGGTCCAGCCAGCCAATCAAATCACTTACATAAGGACCTCGTATGAAACATGTTGCAGTGCTGTTGATTTGTACTCAGCTGGTTGCCGGGGCCGGGCATGTCATGGCAGCCGATGCCCCGCCGCTGAAAGCAAAGTCTGAAGCCTTGGAAATGGATGAAATCAAGGTCATGTCGCTTGAAGAAGATTTAAGGCGTCTAGGTGTCCTCAAAGACGTTATTCAAAAGACACAGGAAATCACCCCGGAAGAGATCCAGGACCGGCAAGCGGGCACCCTGTTTGAAGCGATCAAGGATCAACCGGGTGTCGTCATCAATACCGAGTGTTCCATGTGCGGCATCAAACGTGTCATGATCAACGGCCTCAAGGGAGAACACACCACCATCCTGGTGGACGGTGTTCCGATGCACTCCGTGGTTTCCAGTTACTACGGCAGTGACGCCCTCGCCACGTCAGGCGTAAGCCGTATCGAAATCGCCCGCGGAGCAGGCGCATCACTATTGGCACCGGAAGCAATCGGCGGTACCATCAACATCCTCTATGACAAGCCGACCAGAAACAGCACCAGCATTGACTTGTCCGCCGGCTCAAAAGGTTACCGCAAGGCCTCGATCGTCAACACGCTGTTGACTAAGGACCAGAAGATGGCCCTGCTGACTATCGGACAGTTTGATGACATCGGACAGATGGATGCCGACAAAAACGGCGTTAACGAGGCGCCCCGCCTGCAGAACTACTCGTTGACTCTCAAGGGTTTCTATGACATCTCAGAAAACAACCAGCTGCAACTGAGAGCCACTATGATCCGATCCGATATCCATGGCGGCTACATGTCGGACAACTACGAAGGAGTTCGCCAGGATCCGGGTACACCGGCCTTTGTGGACGGTGATGTCAGAAAACGGTATATCGGCAATAAATTGGCGACAAGCGAATATGTCCTTACAGAGCGGCAGGAACTGGCCGGCACCTGGCTCCACAAGGTGAATAATGATTTCAATTTTGCCCTGACTGCAAGCTACGCCAAACACTCGCAGGATTCCATCTATGAAGGCTTTGACTACAGAAACAGTTTGCCGACCTATTTTGGCAACCTCAAGGCAAACTACAAACTGCATAATCACCTGCTGACAGCAGGCATGAGCGGCCGGACTGAAACACTCCGTTCCAGTTCCTATGCCATGTCCGCCAACCCATTGCTCAAACCTGACAGTTACGACTATTCGGAATATGGCGTCTATGTGCAGGATGCCTGGAATATCACACCCAATCTGGAAGTGACCGGCGCTCTGCGTCTTGATAAAGTGGTGGTTGATTACACCGCCAATAAGGAAACTGGTAACGAGATTGATGAATTGATCATTGTGCCCCGTTTCCATGCCCGCTGGAAGCATACGCCGCACGTGACATCTCAAGCATCATTTGGGCGCGGATACCGGGCGCCGCTTTCGTTTTTCGAGTCAGAACACGGCATCCTGGAGGAAGGCTTTAATGTCAAGGCCACAAAGCTGGAAAAATCCTGGGGGGGCGGCTACAACATCAACTACAGTGATGCGCTCTGGGCAGCCACCTGCGGTTTCAATTACACCTGGGTGGAAAATCTGGCCAAGATTGATACGGAAAACTACAGCGTGCCCACCCTGATCAACTCCGGCAAGCCGGGCGAAGTTTGGGCCGTCGACATCGCCGGAAGCATCCGGGCCACGGAATGGTTGACCCTGGGCGTCAGCTATGATCAGTTCATTATGAGTAAGGACTACAAGTCCACCTTTACCGTTGCGCCAATCGAAAAACGTGTCGGCATCAATGCAGACATCAGCCACGCCGGCTGGAAGTTCAACACCTTTGCCTACTGGATTCCCTCGCGCAACCTGGCAGACTACGGCTATAACGGCTACAATGTGTATAATGGCGGCACCGCAAGTGATAAAAAGACCACAACAGCACCCAGCTTCTGGCAGGTTGATGTGAAATTGTCCAAACAGTTGAACAAATACATGACTGTATATACAGGGGTAAAAAACCTGTTCAACTACACCCAGGCCGGCAATAGCGGGTCGCCGCTTTACTACAGCGCCTCCGGCAATTATGATGTCGCCTACATTTACGGACCATTGCGCGAAAGAACAGTTTACGCCGGCGCCAAGTTTGAGTTTTAGCCTTCAGATTTTAACTGCGATGCTCAGCTGAGAAGCAAAGCGGAAACATGTTTCATTAAGGTGAGAATTTAACAGCGGTTGCAGGAGAATATATCTTATTAAAAGCGTGATCCGTGACCGTTGGCCGGTGTCCGTAACCATAGCAAGCTACGGATTACGGTCAACGGGCACGGACAACGCATGCTACCTGGTCATCATCAACTCAAAGTCTTCCAACAGGGACTGCAGATCCTCCTCATGCTCAACCTCCTGGCTGAGGATGGTCAACACCATGTTGTAGGTGACCGGGTCGGCGTCCTTGGTGATGTCCATCAGTTTTTTATAGGTGGCAATAGCGCACTGCTCGCCCTTGATGTTTTGTTCCAGCAGCGTCTTGACAAAGGGATCATCCGGGGCATCATAGCCGCAGTTGGTGAATTTGTACCACTCTTCCGGCTTGGTCACCGGCGTACCACCCAGCTGAATGATGCGCATGGCCACCATGTCGGCATGGGCCAGTTCCTCGGTGGCATGCACCAGCAGTTCGGCGCCGACCGCATCCTTCATCGGCCCCTTGACCAGTTTTGCCCCCAGCCAGTATTGATAGTAGGCCAGCCATTCATCGCAGTAGGCCCTGCGCAGCAGGTCAACCAGTGTGTCCACGTCCATCCCGATAATTTCGCGACCTTTTGAACCCATGTCAGCTACCTCCAGAGTTTTGAATTGGTATATGTGCTTTTATTGTTTTAGCACATAATCGGCAATTGTCTCGGCAATCGTGTCTGAAGTCATACGGTCATTGTTGAAAAGCATATCATAGTAGCGCAGGTCGTGCTTGTGCAGATTGAGGTATTCCCGGTTGAAACGGTCACGTTGCAGTTGGCGCTTTTCGATCAGCTTCTCCGCTTCTTCCGTATCCATGTTGAGACGCCGGGCAATGGAGGCTATTTTGAAGTTCATCGATGCAAACAGTTTGAAATGGTAACAATTATCCAGATGATGGGTAACCACGGCACTGCCGCGCCCCATGATGACTACGTTGCCCTCCTCCGCCAGCGAGATGATGTATTTGCTGAGCAGGCGAAAGTGCTCTTCATGGCTTTTCCAGCGGGAGGAAAACGTGGAGAGAAACTCAACCAGGTAGCGGTTCTGGTCCCCCAGACTTTTCAGTATCTCTGTTGAAAGGTCATGATGGTGGGCCACCGCGTCCAGCAGTGCCTTGTCCATCAGCACCCACTCCTCGCCGCTCTGCTTTTGCATGATCTGGCACAGCTTCTCGGCCACAGGATAGGCCTCGCAGCCGTATTCGCGTGAAAGCGTAATACACCGTCTCTTCTTCTGATCCTCCAGGCTCTTGATGGCCTTGCGCCTTTGCTGGCGATTATGTTCTTCAAGCCCCCCGATTCTCAAATCCACAGATGGTATATAAAGATAGTCCGGCATGACTTGTCTCCTTGACATGATATGCCATAATTACACTGCGCTTATGGCAAGGGTGTTTCCGTACACAGGGAGCATATAGTACCTTAATAGTTTTCGTTCCACAACATGACAACAAAGATACACTGGAGGCATTATGAAATACCTGTTAGCTATCATGATGGCTTTGCTATGTGGTTGTTCACAGCACGCTGCGACTGTTTATCCGCCGCTGAAGACGGTTGAACGTGTAGACATGAACCGCTATCTGGGCGAATGGCATGAGATCGCCCGCTATCCCAACAGTTTTCAGCAAGGGTGCCTGGGCAGCAGCGCCGTGTACAGCCTGCGTGCAGATGGTGATATCCGCGTGGTCAACAGTTGCCGCGACAAAGACAGCGGCGAACTACGTACGGCCGTCGGCAGGGCCTGGGTGGTGGCGCCGCCTGACAACTCTAAACTGAAGGTCTCCTTCTTCTGGCCTTTTCGTGGCGACTACTGGATCATCGCCCTCGGTAGCGGCTACGAATATGCCGTGATCGGCACACCAGACCGGCAATACCTGTGGATACTCAGCCGCACACCACTGATGCCGCCTGCTATGTATGAATCCCTTATGCTGCCACTTGAGAAACAGGGCTTCGACAGACATCGGCTTGTGACCACTCCCCGCTAACCACCAACTAGTTTCCATCTATAAACTCTGGATGAGAAACTCTTGGTTTCCGATTCGGAAGGCGGAGCTTATTTTAGTCTGGTCAGGAAATTGAGGGGCGAAGACGTACATGGGCACGTCGCACAAGCAAAACCGGAGATTGACACCACCAGGGGGAAAAGCCCCCTTTCCGGACGAAAACCAACTGGAGTTGTGCAAAACTAAGCTGTTGTGACCTTTTACCAGTATATCCGGCACACCCCAGACCTAAAGCAATTGACAATCATATTCAGTTAATTTAGTCTGTTACATTTTTTATGCACATGCGTGGCATGCAGACATGAAGTCCAGTTTTGCTGTAGCGCTGACTGGCCTGAACAGGAGGACAAGTGAAAAAAATAGTTATCGCTTTCTATTTAAGTATATTACTTGCAACAAATGCGGCCCAGGTCCTTGCTGAACAAACAAGCATCGACAGCCGCCTGAACAGCATGGATGCGGCCCTGAAAAGCCAGTCAGAGGTCATCAGACAACAGCAACAGCTCATTGAAGAGCTAAAAAAACAGCTTACAGATCAGCAGCTAATCCAGCAGAAGCAAGCCGAGTTACTGGATAAACTGCTTAAAGCAACTCAACCTGCGCCTGTAGATGTTCCACCAAAAACAGCCACTGTCACTCCGACGCTCCATGAAAACGAACACGTACAACAGGCTAAGACTGACAACCCTCTACTATCACCCGCCCCCAAAGCTGATGACGGCCATGATGACCACAGACATGCAGACATGGCCAGTCACGGCCAAGACAAAGAAAAGGAAGAGCACAAAAAGAGCAGCACACCCAGCCTGACCAATCCGGGCATTCAGATGGTGGTAGACACCAGGGCGCACATCTCCAACCTGAAAACAAGCCAGCTGGAAAGACGACAAGTCAACGGCTTTACTAACCAGGGGCTGGACGACCGCAATGGCTTCAAACTGCAGGAGGCTGATCTGTCGATGTTTGCCAATGTGGACCCCTATTTCAAGCTGCTGGTGGTCACACCCATCAGGGAGAGCGGCATCGAGCTGGAAGAGGCCTATTTCGTGACCACATCACTGCCCGCAGGTTTTCAGGTCAAAGGCGGCAAGTTCAAGAGCAATACCAGCCGCCTGAACAGCCAGCATCCGCATGACTGGGATTTTGCCGACATCGCCCTGCCTTACCGTGCTTTTCTGGGCAAGGAGGCTATCGGCGGAGATGCCGGTCTGCAGCTGACCTCGCGCCTGCCGTTCCACATCAACACGCTGCTGGGAGGCGAGGTACTGCAGGGCAGCAACGAGTTGATGTTCGGCCGTGACGACAATAAGGGGCCCAAGGCCTTTACGCTGTTCTCCAAGCTGAACCTTCCGACCGGCGCCAACTCCAGCCTGCTGGTGGGGCCATGGGCGATCTTTGGCTCAACCCGTTCGGATAAGGTCCTTGCCGACAATTATACGGTCAAGGGTAACAGCCAGCTGTACGGGATGGAGGCGTACTGGAAATGGAGGGACGGCCGCAAGGAACTGACCCTGCAGTCAGAATACATGTACTTCCGCCAGAACGGCAGTGTCATCGATCCTAACAATGGTGACGCGGTCATCAATGCCACCCTCAAGCGGGATCAGGACGGTTTCTACATCCAGTCGCTTTACAGGTATGACCGCTGGCGCATCGGTGCCCGTTATGACCGGCTGGAACTGTTTGCCAAGACCTTTGAACGCGATGGTGTGAACCAGAGTTACAATGGCAAGCCCTGGCGCATGACCGGCAGCCTTGAATACAACGTCAGCCGCTACGCCCGCTTCAGGGCCCAGTTTACCCATGACAATTCATCGCGGGATGGCCGGGTCAATAACGAGGGCATCCTGCAGGCAATCTTCACCATCGGCACACATAACAACCATGATACCCACTGACGCCATGTCATCCGGTGTGTTGACAGTATAGAGATTGCACACTATTGTGCTGATGCGCGTGCGGAAAGGCCTGCAGACCAACACCGTCAATAGTGCAAGACAGCGGAGGCGAAATGGATAAAGCTGATCACAGCATGAGTACAAACCGCATCGAGTCGTTACTGGACAACGTCTTTTCCGTGGCCATGACGCTGCTGGTCGTCAGCCTGACCATTCCCGAGGCCATGCGCCTGTCCGATACGGAACTGCATGTGCTTCTGTTGCAGCACTGGCAAAAGTTTTTCAACTACTTCATGAGCTTTATGCTGCTGGCGGTGCTCTGGGTCGCCCACCACCGCCAGTCCCATTTCATCATAAAAACCGATCACATCCATCTGTGGATCAACATCTTCATCATGATGTTTGTCGTACTGATGCCGTTTTCCACCTCACTGATCGGCGATTACGGCGACACCGCCACCGCCAAATCCTTCTTTTCCGGCAACATGCTGGTACTGGCCCTGCTGTTTCAGCTCAACTGGTCCTACGCCACACATCACCGCCGCCTGGTTCGGCCTGAGATGGAGGATCACGCCATCCGCCTGGGCACCAGACGCTGTCTGGCCTTCCTGGGTGTCTCAACGGCCTCGTTGTTCTGTGCCTACTTTATCCCCGAGTGGAGCCACAACATTTACATATTTCTGCCGGTGATCCTTTCCACAAAGCCGTTTCAAGTATAACCATCAATAAAAATGGTTTCCAGCCCGGCATTCGCCGGGCTTTCAGGGAACCAGGCCCAGCCACTGCCAGTATGTAAATACCATCACGCTCATGAACACGGCTGTCAGCAAGGCCATGACAGCCCCGGTCTTGACCAGTTCGCCCGTCGAGATATGGCCGGTGCCCATTGCCACGGCATTAGGCATGTTGCTTACCGGCAGCAGGTACTGATTGGGCATGGTTATACCCAGGATCAGCGCAAAGGCCAGCGGGTCAGCGCCAATGGTGACAGCATGGGCGATAATGATCGGGGTCAGGGCTGTTGTCTTTGGACCGCCGCCGGTAAAAAACACCTGCAGCACCGTGGCAAACCAAAGAATGATCAGCATCTGCGCCGGATGAGACATACCCATGATCGGGTGGAAGATGGTGACCGCCAGCCATTTGGCCGCCCCGGAACTTACCAGGGCGGTGCCCATGGACAACCCGGCACCATAAACAATGAAGACATTCCAGGGCACCTTCTGCTGAGCCTCTTTCCAGTCCATAATCCCTTTTTTGGGCCAGAGCAGCAGGATCACCGCCATCAGACCGACCACCACTACGTTGATCTTGTGCAGCGAGTCCGTCGCCCACATGATCAGCGTCAGTACGAACACCACCAAAGTATAGATCTCTTCCTGACGCAGCTTGCCCAGTGCGGCAAGTTCATTGCGGATATAATCCTGCCCTTTGCCCAGGCTTTTGATCTCGGGGGGCCACATCATCTTGATAACAAATATGGATATAAAGGCCAGCGCAAATGCGGGCAGGCCGCCAACCTGAAACCAGGTGGACCAGGAGACCCCCTTTTGGGTGGCGGCTTCTATCAAGCCGACCGTAATCGGGTTGCCCACATGGGCGGTCAGCACCCCCATACTCATCATGGTGCCGCTCATGGCGACGATAAACACCAGTGCCTTGACGATATTGCTCTGCCCCTGTTTCGCCTCAAAAGCCATGGCAATACCGAGAATGATCGGCAGCATCAGCAAGGTCCGGGCTGTAATTGATGGCACCAGAAAGGTCATGACCGCCATCACCGCAGCCACCGCCCAGTAGATCTTCACCGCCGAACCTTTGGCCGCGTTGATCAGCAGCAGGGCGATCCGCTTGGAAACACCGGATTTCTCCATGCAGGCCGCCATGATGAAACCAATGATGATCAGCCACAGGGCAGTATTGGCATAACCGCTGAAGGCGCCGCCCAGTTTGGTGGCCTTGAGCGCCGCCAACAGGAAGACAATCAACAGGCCGCTCAAGGCATCGTCAACCGCCTGGGTAACCCACAGGATAATTGCAAAAACCGCCACCGCCAGTGAGGCCTTGCCAGCCGGCTGAAGCCCGTCCACCGGAGGAATCAGCCAGACAATGCTGAACAGGCACACAAATGCAAATAAGATAAAAATCCACTTTTGTTTGTACATTCCACACCTCGCCAGAACTGGGATATTCAATTGTATATTTAGTTTTTCTCGGTGTTCACACTATACGGGACAGATTTGGGGGACAGCCTCGGCAATGCATCTCACTGGTGCTGACTGGTTGGCAGTGGCGCAACATAACACACATTTTAATAATTCAATATAGAAATTTATGCAGTGTGTAACGCCTTGTATCTATGGGGGAATTTCATGAAACAGCAGGGGTGTGTTACTGGCCGTATAACCAATCAACGTATCCATTAACTGAGTTTTGAGGAAAAACCGTCTGCGGGCAATCACGCAGAAAACCGCCATTTGTGACGGTTTTCTGCAACGTGCCATGATTGACTATTTGAATTAGTCAGCCTCACCAATCAGGATGAACGGCGCCCAAAAGAAAGGATTGCCATAACCGGTCGTCCGCAGGTGCCGCTTTGCGTCCTGCAAAGCTGTCAGCTTGTCCTTGCCCTGCTTCAGCCCTTCAAAGAATTTCACCATGAGCTTGTAGGTCGACTCGTCAGAGACACTCCAGAGGCTGACCAGCACACTGTCCGTACCTGCATACATGAAGGCACGTGAAAGCCCTACCACCCCTTCACCGGCAGACTGTATCCCCAGACCGGTCTGGCAGGCCGACAGCCCCACCAGATCGGCGTTAAGACTCAGGTTGAAGATCTCTCCGGCCGTCAGAAACCCCTCCCTTTCGTTGCCAGGCAGGTTAAGCACCAAGGCCGGCTGCTTGACATAGGGAATTTCATTACCCAGGATGCCGTGGGTGGAAAACAGCAGATAACGGCGGGAAGCCAGATTTTCCCTGAGCAGATTGCTCTTGGAGGCATCCGGGCCAATCAGCAGTCTGGCGTCCGGGAAAAGGCGCCCCACCTCTTTGACCTCCCTGGCTGTATTTTCAAGCCGCCCAAACTGGTAGCCGCTGTCCTTGGTCCCCTCATTGCCAGTAATCTCGGCACCAGGCTGATCCTTGCGCGGTGCCACGACAAGCGATCTCATACCGGCCGAACGCACATCCTGTACGCTGAAAACCGGATCCCCAAGGCCGAAGAATGTCTGCGCCTTGACGCGAGGGGTACGCAAGCCTCTCTGCAACGAAAGCACTGAGGCGGACTGGTAATAGCTGATCGGGTAATCATCAACTGCATAGACAATCCGATCTGTAGCCGGTACTGCCGCTTGGCGCTCCTGCTTGCCCGGTACGCGCACAAGGTCGACCCGCCGATTCGCCTTTCGCCCCTTTTCGCTTCCATTGTCGGCAACAGGATCCGTATCCCCCTTGCCGGCATAACTGAGCAAACTTGCGGCTATACCACCCTTGATGAGCTGCCTGTACACGGCCTCGGCTCTTTTGCGTGACAGCTTCAGGTTGTAGCCGGGATCGCCGATACTGTCAGTATTGCCTTCGATCCGGATCGCTACATCCCGTAACTGACGGGACTTCAGGGCAGCAATAATTTCCTCCAGCTGCTGCCATGACGCCTTGCTGATCCTGGCAGAACCGCTATCAAAGAGGATGTGTGTACTGACCCGTGAAGCGCTCCCTCTGGTGGCAACCGCCTTGCTGAGACCACGTATGATCGTTTGACTCACGGTTAGATCAGCCTGGTCCTGCCCTGTGACCTTTGCATGGGCTATTGCCTCGTCCTTCAGCACTGCCTGCGGCGCATCAAGCAGCAAAGATTCAAACGGCAGCAGACTCAAGGATTCATCTGGGATGACAACCATCCGCTCTCCCTTGTGCATATCCGCCAGGGTCGGTCCAATGAGCAGCTCTTTCAGTTCCTTGGCCAGCGTCAGACTGAACTCATTGATATGCTGGCCGGACTGAAAAGGCTGGCGGAATTTTCTGACCAGATTTGCAAGTTCCGTACGGCTCTTGTTCACCCTGAAGCCCTTGACAACGCGCCCCTCTTTGATGACAAGGCCGATCGTGTAAGGCTCTGTCACCTCATATTCTACGATCGTTTCCCCCTTGCGCTGGGCCAGCTGGGAAAGTTTGACCGGCTGAGGATACCTGATAGCTGCATATTGGGGATACTCCTTGCGCAGACGCGCAACCAGCCTGTCGTTCTCCTGTCTGAGATGCTGATACTCCGTTTCCGCCTGCTTGAGCAGCTCCGGATTCCTCTTCTGGAAGGCGACCTGCTGCTGTTTCCTGTTAATCATGATCCGGCTGGCAAGGGCGTCTTCCTCTGCAGCAAGCCCGGACGGGATCTTTAAGTTTGCGCCGGCATGCCGTCTGGAAAGCAGTTCCGACAGCAACCTGCCCCTGGTGTTCTCTGCCCAGTAGAAGGCCTCATCCAGCCGGTTCAGCATGAAGGCGCAGCGCGACGCCCCTTCATAAGCCTCAATTCTGGGGATGCCCAGCTCGTTACCCTCAAAATAGTGTTCACGCGCCGGGGCATCAAGGGTCATCCGCTGCTCTTCCATGAAGTCGGCCGCCTTTTTGTACCATGCATAGGCATCCGCGTACTTGCCGATCCCCTCGAAAGCAAGCCCCATACCGATCCAGCCTGAAATCATGAATTCTACACGCCTTGCATTTTCAAAACGCTCCAGATTGCGATCAAACTCCACCAGCGCCCGGATGTAGTTCTTTTGCTTGAGAAAGTACCTGCCAAGGCGGATGGAGTGATCCTGGCGGGTGTAAATGTCATAGGCCTCGGCATCGCGGTCCAGGGCGAGATAGGCATCACCGAGATTCCCTTCCGGAAGCGTGTAGGCAATGCCGAGTGCCTTATAGGCATCAATGGCCTGCTGAAAATAGCTGACAGCCTGCTGGTAGTCACCCAGATGGGCATACGCTGTGCCTAGATCATTCAAGGTGGTTGCCTTACCTTGCCTGTCAACGGTTTCCTCTGCAATGGCCAGCGCCTGTTCCAGGCAATAGATGGATTTCTGGTAATCGCCCAGGGTGTCATAGGCGTTGCCCAGGTTCCCCAGATGGTTGCCCTTGCTGCGCTTGTCACTGGTCTGGTCGGCAATCAGGATCGCCTGCTGATAATTAGCGATGGCCTTCTGAATATCACCCAGGCCGTAGTAAGCAGCCCCCATAGCACCAAGCCACACACCCGCATTTTTCCTGGCCCCCAGCCTTGTGCCGATAGCCAGCGCCTGCTCATAGCAATCGATAGCCTTGCGGTAGTCGTTGGACATCAGGTAGACATTGCCGATATTGCCCAGCACCATGCTCTTGGCATCCATGTCCTTCATGCGCTCGGCTATGGCCAGGGCCTGGCTATAGTAGGACACCGCCTTGCGATAGTCGCCCAGGTTCCAATAGGCGGTGCCGATGTTGCCCAAAATGGCGCCCTTCCCTTTTTCATCGCCACCGGCAGCCGTCATGGACAGAGTCTGCTCAAGATAGCCAATGGCCTTGCGGTATTCTCCCAAATAGAGATTGGCATTCCCCAGGTTGCCGACAGCATAACCTTTGAGCGCCATGTCACCCAGCTCTTCGGCCGCCTTTCGGCACTGTTCCAGCCGCTCAATGGCCTTGCGGTAATCCCCAAGATTCAAATACGCCAACCCGACACTGAGCAGGATGCGCGCCCTGCTCTTCCTGTCGCCAAGAGATTCCGCAATAGCCAAGTCCTCTTCATAACAGGCAATAGCCTTGCGGTAATCCTTCAGGTTTCCGTAAGTAATCCCCAGATTCTCCAGTGTGACACTGACAGCCTTTTTATTGCCATGCCGCCTGAAGATGACCAGCGCCGCCTCCCATTTTTCAACCGCCCCACGGAAGTCAGAGCCGGCCGCCCTGCGTTGGGCATCATTGAAAAGGGCCATGGCTATGCTCCGTTCCTGCTGAGGTGTTTGGGCATGGGAGACCGGCGAAAGGGTAACAAGCAGGCAGAAGAGTATAAAAAATAAAAGCTGGTTTCTCTGGGGCAGCCAATTGGTGTACATGTAGGGCCTCCATACGATGAGATGCGGCAGGACCAACCGAAGACTGATTATCAGTTTAACACCACACCCGGCAAACACAATCCACATCCCTTGACATCACCAGCTATCGTATATACTTGAGGCAGGATGATGATCTCGTAAGAACTTGGTACAGCTCAAGCAGGCCACTTCAATTTGGCTGACGTCACGGGCGGAGTGTCAGATGCATCTCTTCTCCACACTACAGCACTGCCTTAAAGAAATTCCACTTCATACATCCATACTGCTCATCGGTATTGTCGCGCTGCTGCCCTTCGCCACCGGCCTGCTGCCTGCTGTGCGCTTTACCTCGGAACAGATCCACGTGGTTGTCTACCCGAACGAGATCGCTGTTGTAGGCCGTTACATCTACAAAAACCCATTCCCGTTTTCCGTTGTACAGGGCTTTTACATCCCCTTCCCGGTAGACCATGATCATCCGGAGCCATATCAGGTACATGTGGAACGAGTTAAACCGGAGCGAAAAACACTCCAACTGAGGCGCAGCTTTGGTAAAACACGCTTTGATGCTGCCTTCTCTGCGGAAGAGGAGGCCGAGATCAGGGTTTCGTACCGCCAGCAGGCCCTGGCCAACAACGCCACCTATATACTTACCACGACAAGCCCCTGGGGAAGACCGTTGGATTTCGGCGTCTATACACTCTCCACCTACGGCACTGTCATCCTGTCGTCAAATTATCCGTTCAACCTCCCCCATGGCAGAGCCGGTTTTCAGAAGAGCGGCTTCATGCCGGTAAAAGAATGGCAATTCACCTGGAGAAAGACTGATGAAAACAAACTGTAAGACACTGAGCTTTTGGAACTCGTCTATATATGCGCTCGGCATGGTGGCAGCGACCGCCTCCCCCGCCTTTGCCAATAATGCCCCCGGGCCACTGGCTTTTGTATCCATTTTATCCCTGCTCATACTGATCGTACTCCTGACCTTTGCAGGCGGAGGCTACAGCGTGGCTAGACGGCTTAACGAGGCCAGGTATCCATCAAAGACAAAGCGCATCATCAGGAGCTGCCTAGAATTGGTTGCCGGTGTCGTCCTGTTTTTCATAGGCATCATGTCAACGGTTATTGGTGTCTTGGGGTTTTCGCTATTCGCCATCGCGCGGGGAGTAAAAATGATCAAGTGGGGTAGGGAAACGGCAAGAGGTGAAACTATGCCTGCGCACCTTGAATGCGCCAATCCGCGAAGACTGAAGACAGCCGGCAGCATACTTATTGCCATGTCGCTGCTTGTCTTGGGCTACTCGGCGCTGCACATCGATGAAGTAGCCGGCATCTCCGATTACAGAAAAAAAGGCCGCGCCAGCACCTTGAACACTGATGCCAGGAACGCCCATACCGCTGCGACGGCATTTTTTGAGAAAAACCCAAAGGCCGGGATGGTCACATGCGCCGACCTGGAAAAAATGGGCTATCAACCATCACACAAGGAGCTGACCAGCTGTTTCTCGGACATGACAGCATCTTCCGGGGAAATCCGCATCTCTGGGCCAGATTCATGGGGACTCAGAAAGCCGGTAGCCATCATCACCTTCTCCGGCCAGCTCACCAGGGCTGAACCTTGAAATTGAGACAGTTTGAGCCTAAGATGCGCCTGCACGAAACAAATATCCTAAAAAGGTGAGTGTATGAAGCCATTGCTGCCACCCCTGCTAGTAGCTGCTGCACTGCTGATTTCTCCGATGCCCTGTCTTTCAAAGGAGCCAACGCTTGTCCTGACCCGGCAAGAGATTGACAGCATGTCAACCTTCAGCGCTGTTGTGAAACGTAACTGGAAGCGCTGGTCGCAGGGCAATGCAAGTGTGTCTAAGCTGGATCTGATCGCACAGGTTGCCAGACACGAGTACAGGGGTGAGGATGCGGCTGCACTGGTAGCACTTGAGACTTACCTGCGCAAGGTTTCATCCGTTGACATGGATACGGCGGCCGCTATTGAAAATGAAAAGATCATCAAGGTCTATCAGAGGAATGTGCTGAAACTGCGACGCGTCAAGCGGACCATTTACGCCAATGGACGTCCCACCTTTGAACTTCTCCAGCAGGGCCCTCCCGGAGACTGCTACTTTTTCTCTGCTACCGGCTGGATGGCAAAGAACCGCCCATCCGTAATAATGGATTCCATCATGCAATTAGAGGACGGCCGCTATGCGGTCCGCTTTCCCAATGGTGATCAAGCGACTGTGACCACGCCGACTGATGCGGAACTGGCTATCAATGATTCAGACTCCACACTGCAGGATGGACTTTGGATGTCGATTCTGGAAAAGGCCACCGGGGTGATCCAGCAGCGTTCGATCAGCAGATCCGCCAATCTCCCCGACCCAACAGTAGCCATTGACATTCCGGGAGTGCCCATAGCCAGCACCGTCGAACGCTGGACAGGGAACGAGACAAAGAAATATCCGCTTGGCAGACGCGCTAATCGTGAGCATGTCAGAAACGGTCTCATTGCAATGCACAAGCATAACAGGCTGGCCACTGCCCTGCTGCTGCACCGGCCGCCGGCCAAACTCGCTTTTGATCACGTTTATGCTATCATGGATTTCAACCCGGAAACGGATACCTTGACGATCTGGAATCCCTGGGGTACAGACTTCACTCCCGACGGCCCGTCTGGCCCGGAAAACGGCTACGAACGCAAAAAAGGCATCTTTTATCTCAGCCTGGACGAATTTATCTCCTTTTTCAGCTTTCTGGCCATTGAACACAAATAAAACCAATGGAGCATTACAATATGACTCGCCTTTTATCGTTATTGATTATGGGGCTGCTGATTGGCAGTGCTGCCACTCCCGGCACTGCGGAGAGATTTGATGCCGTCGAACATGCGTCTTATCAATCGCCATACAGCGTTAAGCTTCCTTACGCGATTCAGGAGCTGATTCCTGACCTGCTTGAAGGCAAACGGGGCGAGCCGGGCCGTGAGTCGAAGATTGCCGAGCGTGATTGGTACGGACAGAACACCCGTCCCTGGGTCGGCCCCTGGGGACCGCTGCCGAGACATTACCACCCGCCAAAAATTGCCGAAGGGAAAAGCGATGACTGGAAGCGCGCCCGTATAATTGCTACCGCACTGCGTTATGCAGGATATCATTACCGTCACCACTATATCCCCGACTGGGATCCCCCACCAGGATGGCATACCCCAAAACCTGGCGGCACAAGGCATGACGGCAAGGGGCTGGATTGCAGCAATTTTACTTCCTTTGTCTACAACCAGGGACTGGGGATTGGTTTCAGCTCTGCGATCGGAAAGCAGGCGACCATCGAGACAGCAACACTTTACGGCACAGACACCACCTTTCCAGTCAAGGTCATCCCGCGACAGGATTCCGCGGAGCTATGGGCCAAGGTGCTTAAGCCGGGCGACCTTCTGTTCATTCGCCCGCGCAACGCTGAATACATTTCACATGTGGTCATCTGGATAGGAGTATGGGGCATGCCTGAAGGCAAGTTACTGGTGCTTGACAGCCATGGTGCCGATGTACGCGATTCAAATAAAGCGACCATCCCTGAAGGCATTTACCTGAGACCTTTCCGCTCAGACTCCTGGTATGCCAAGCGCGCCAGCCATGCAATCAGGATAATCGGCAATTAAGCAGGGTTTTGAAAAGAAAACAGGGGCATAGACTGCTGAAGAACAAACCGCATATTGAATTGCCAGCCCTCCCCCGTTTCTGCAATTTTCCGAACATGGCAGTTGGATATACCGTCCCCGCAATTTCCCTTGGTTAGACTTATAATCGCCACAAATCACGGCTGCCTCCGGCGCACAAAAATAAAATCGCCACCCTCGTCACCGGTTTCGGCGATTGCCCCATAAAGCGGGGTCTGGGAAACCGGACTGTTGTTAATTACCGCATCCCTGAAACGTGTATACAGCTTCTGGGCATCCACATACTGATCACGGTTCTGCTTGAGATACTTCAACAGATATTCCACAAAAACGCTCCGGTCAGGCACGGTTTTCAGGCTGCCGCTGGTCAGCGCCTTCCGGCTGGGCATCTCGAAGACCTTTTCAATTGACGCCTCTGGTCTGCTAAAAGCATCTCTTACCTTGAAAATACCTCCGGCAAAACATGCATCAGCCACTAACAGCACATGGCGGGCCTTAATAGCCTTAATGTAGTCGCGCAGGGTGCTGTTTGAAATCCAATCGGAAGGGTCCTGCATACCGGCAGCATCACGGGGCAGCCAGAATCCCTGCTGCATATCCTCCAGCCATACGCCGTGCCCGGCAAAAAATACCAGCAGGCTGTCCTGCGAAGCCACCTTTTTGCGCAACGCCTCAAAAACCTTAAAAATAGCCTTCCGATCCGGGTTTTTCAGCAACGTGACATTGGCTGGGTTGAATGTGTAGTCTGAAACCAATATCTCTTGCAGCCGCGAGGCATCATGTATCGGATGATCCAGCCTGGTTATTTCAGCGCTGCGGTAATCCTGTACTGCAATCAACAGGGCATGATAAGTACCGCTGCCTATGCCATGCTCTTTTTGCGGTATGGCGGCCTGCAGCACCGGTTTTACGGTTTCGCGCACAATGCGGAACTGCTCAGTTGCAGCAACCCGCTTCAGGTCTATCGCCTGTACGACGATCCCGTTCTCGCCAGGTTTCAGCAGCAGTTCGGCAGAGAAATTGCCCTGTGCATCCAGGGCGGCTGACTGGTCGTTAACAGTCACCCTGGCGATACCCGCCTGTGATCTGGCAATACCGGTAACAGTAATGGTATCAAAGCGGGTCTTGACGGCCAGCCCTCGCTGCAATGCCGGCGCCGTGATCTGAATCACCGGCGGCCCGGCGGTTTTAGCAACAGTTTGCGACACGATACCAGCACCTGTCTCACTGGCAAGCATGGCAAAGAGTTCATCCTTTTTCCCCTTGTCTGTCTTGCCTGTTTTCAGGGCCAACCGGGCATAGGCCAGCGTGACGTCATTGCCGTCCTGCTGCTCGATGGCAATGTCCGGTTCAATGCCCGCCTGCACCATTCTACCAGATGGCAGATAGTAGTGTGCCGTAGTCAGGCGCATTGCGTATCCGCTTGCCAAGGTATAGATGGTTTGCACAGACCCCTTGCCGAAGCTTTTTTCTCCCAGCACCAGGGCGCCTTTCCGTTCTTGCAGGATACCGGCCAGCATCTCGGCAGCACTGGCTGTCCCCTTGTTGATCAGCACAACAATAGCCGGGACATGGTGAGTGCCGATCGTCTTTCCCTCATAGGCCTGCTGGCCGGACATGCGCCCTTTGACCGATAGCAGCCGCCCCGTATCCACAAACAGATCCGCCACGCTGACAGACTCATTGAGAAGCCCGCCCGGGTCATTGCGCAGATCCACCACAAGCCCCTGCAGAGAGCCGCTGCTGCTCAGACTGTACAGGGCATTTTCCACCGACTGGGCTGTTTTTTCACGGAACTGGGTGATTTTCACATATCCGATCCCGTCACCCAACTGACTGTATTTAACACTCTGGATGGTGATCGCTCTGCGAACAACAGTAACAGTACGGATTCCGGACTTCTGGCGCACCTGCAGCGTAACGCCGGTCCCTTCCCGGCCCCGTAGCATCCGCACCGCTTTGACGAGTTCCATGCCTATCGTGGAGGCTCCATCAATGGAGATGATAATATCACCCGGTTTGATACCCGCCTCAAAGGCCGGGGTCCCCTCCAGTGGACTGACCACCTGAATACCAGCATCGGTTGCCTTGATTTCCGCCCCGATACCCGAAAACTTGCCGCTGGTATCTGTAAAAAGCTCCTTGTATTCGTCCGGCGTCATCAAGTTGCTATGCGGATCCAGCGACGCCAACATCTGGCGCGCTGCTTTGACTTCCATAGCATCAGCCGGCTTACCTGTCCGAACGGCACTCCTGTAAATCAGTTCGGCTACAGCCTCGGAGAGCTCTTTACCGTTTTTTACCTCCGGCACAAGCGTGTCCTCATCCAGCCCGCGCATCGCTCCCCGCAGCATCAGCTGGTAATCCGGTGGATCCACATAATATTTTTCAACCTTGTCCACTACATCACGGCACAGTTTGATCTCAGCTGCGGCAAAGACTGTAGCAGCAAAAAATAACTGCAGTAGACCCGCAAGCATCGTGACGTATAAAACCGTCCTCGCAAATTTACAGCGGCTGATCATAAAAACCCCCGGCAAAACAAGAAAAGAACTTAGCATTGTCCATAAAAACGATTGCGCAATGTCTTGACAAAGATCTGGTCTGCCCGGCTGGATATCATCTCAAGTGGAGAGTATCCACGTTTCAAGGCTAGATAGAAACAAAGCACCAGCAATACGCCGGTAATGACAAAATTCGGCCAGGCGTTCAGTTCCCACTGACCATCCCAGCTCCACTGCCAGGCCTTTGAAAACGGCATTAGATAGGGTATCGGCCAATGATCATTATCTGCGCCTCTGGCACCGACCAGATCACCGAACAGATGAATATGAAAACTGGCAAATGCAAGCACCGCTACCACCCAGCGGCGCCCGGTACTTATGAAACAGACCGCGGAAACCAGCAGGGCAAACGCAAGGTTATGCAAGGCAGTATGATGGTAATTGGACCACCAGAGCAGTTCGTGTTTGGAGCCGCGAGTAAGAATTTCAATTATCAGGCCCAGCCCGTCAAGGTCTGGCGCAATGCCGGCCAGTGTTACAGCTGCACGTTCTTTGCGATTTAAAGATTTATCCGCATTGGCAACTGTCCATCCCAGCAATAAATGGGTTACCGGACTCATAAACCACCCTCACGACAATGCGCATACAACCCCGCACTAATGTTCTCTCTTGGCAATTCAGCCAGCAAATTCTGCTTCTGCCTGAAAAACCATCTCCCGAGGTTAAAATTTTACCACTGTTACGTGACGGCATCCACCAGACAATTGCGGTTTAACAGGTGGTCATATTTCCACTGACCCAAGATGCTTAAGCACTGAATCTAACTTTGACAAAGCCACTTGTTTCTGGTTATTGTCTTTGCGTTTTGCAATTAATATGCATTTATGCAGGCAGCGTTTAGAATTAGAACTTACATTTTAATGAAGCTGGCAGGGTCGCGCAATAGGGGGGCTGGATGGTGGAATGCAATATAAATATGGGGCTTGATCAGACTAGGAAAACCGAAAAGTTCCGATTTTCCCGGTCAGGGGAATTGCATATACTATCCCTGGAACTTCCGCTGTCCCCGGAGCTCTCAACCGCCACCGCAAGTAGGTGCGCGGCATGATTACAATGATTTTAATAGTGATAGCTGTTTTCTACGTCTTGGCGTTTCTGGCGGTAACCTTCATGGCGCCCAACTGGGGCGCTCGGGTTGCGGGATGGCTGTTGCTCCTTTCTCCGATCATCTGGAAAACCTGGGATATACCGATAGGTCAGGCAAAATTCAAGAAGCTGTGCCAAGACGAGGCTGGCATCAAGATTTATGTCCATAATCCCAAACCGGCCAAGCGGATAAGACTGGTGGGGGGGGGGGGAGTTTGGGGCATCTTCTGCAGAAGCCAACTTGGAACGCTACCCCTCTCTCCAGCAAATCGAAGCCCAGGACAAGGAATACAGTTATGTCTACGATCCCACTGCCTACGCCCTATATGAAAGGGATGCCAAAGGCAAGATTGTTTCCAGGTTGATGGACAAGGTGGATAAAACCGGCCCCAAAACCAGGGTTACCCACGCTGCCCCTTCACAGGCCGAGTACTTCCTGAGTTATGAGATCAAAGAATACCCATACCGCACTACCCTTTATCGTTACACCCTGAAAAGCGCGGACAACACCGTGATCGGAACAGCCACACGGATATATCATGCATGGTCCAAGCCTGAAAATACATTGCTAGGAAGAGCCTTCAATGTAACTTATTGCGGATGTAGTGCAACTGATCATAAAAAACTCATAGCGCTTATTGCCCAACCCCAAAAAATCAAAAGAGAATGGAGATAATCCATGTTGACTACGACACAGCTAAAGGAATATGCCCAGTTGTCACAAGCTGCCTATGCCTATTTCGATAAATCAGATTTTTGGTATTTTGGCGGAAAAGCAGAAGATGCTGAATTTAAACTTAAAGAAAAAGGCAAAGGCGATTTCACAGCAAAAGAGGAATTCCAGGGACAGTATATTTAATTGACAATCACCCTGGGAGAAACTAGGGACACTTCGCGTATTTGGATTAAAATAGAAAAGACAAAAAAAGGGGTTCTCAGCCTTTGCTGAAAACCCTTCTGTTTTTTGGTGCCCGGGACTAGACTCGACACTATTATAATAATATTGGGTTATTGAGCCTAAGTTAGCCAGTTTTGTAGGCCAATTTGTATACTGTTTTGGGCGGCTTTTTTCTACAAGTTTCCTTGCTATGCCCCATCCTCTATGCCGGATTCATTGATGGCACTTCTCAGCACTGCGCTGGGTTTGAAGGTCAGAACCTTGCGTGCCGATATTGTGATGGATTCACCGGTCTGAGGATTGCGACCTTTGCGGTTCTGCTTCTGCTTGACAACAAAACTGCCAAAACCGGACAGCTTGATATTTTCTCCAGACTCCAGTGTCTGCTTTATAAGTCCAAACACAGCTTCCATAGCTGCTGCCGAATCTTTCAGGGTCATGCCTGTCGTTTGCTGAATCCTCTGTGCGATATCTGCTTTGGTCATAAACAATCCTTTTCAATTATAGTCGAGACTATTTATTGCCATTGCAGCGGGTTACGGTCAAGAGTTTTGCTTAAACGGCAGTTCATACCCCGTGAGCTTATATGTACTGGTCCAGGTCTGGTCGCAACGCCCACAGCTGCAGTATTGCTCCAGTTCGCCTTTTGATGATGTGATGTGGCCGGGGGTGATATCCCTGGAGCCGCATTTGGGGCAGCGTTCCCCATGTTGTTTGACGAAGACTTCCTGTGGGACGAACTCAGGTTTGATAGTGCCTTGTATAGCTTTATAGACGGAGGATGTGGTGGCTACTCCGGATATGCAGGCATCAGCCTCTGATGCGGTGGCATCAGTGAGCAGTGTTTCCGGTGGAGTACTGTCGCGGTAGACCAGGCTGACGGTGTACCCCTTGCCGGTCCTTTCCACCCTGACGCCAAAACTTGTGTCCTTGAATGCCCCCAGATTGAGTTCAGTGCAGCGGGCTTTGAGTTGCTTCTCGGTTACTTTCATATTGTCTCCGTTTATTTCGGTGTTTGCTATTCCGTCTGGTGCTGCAGCAGTGTCCACTGCTGATCGGCAGGGCTAAATACCAATTCGTACAGGCTGTTGTTCTCTGTCCTGACGGCATAGTGCAGCAGGAGCTTGTCACCGACCTTGTCTTTCCAGTGATAGGTGGTCTCAACAATCCTGTGCTGTCTTCTGTCCAGCTCAAACCAGACCGGTTCTGCCTTACTGCCATTCTTGAATACAACGGCTATGCGTGCGGGTGTACTGCTGCCCATTGGTTAATCCATATCCCTGAACAGACCGACCATCTTACCGACTATCTGCACTTCACCATCCTGCGGCCTGACGATGATTGGTGCCATATTGGGGTTGGCCGGCTGTAGCAAAATATGGTCAGGCTTGCGGAAGAACTGCTTGAGGGTGGCGTCACCATTCACCATGGCCGCTACGATATCGCCATTGTTGGCGACCTGTTGCGGACGGATCATGGCAATGTCACCATCCAGGATGCCCTTGTTGATCATGGAATCGCCTTCGACCTTGAGAAAAAAGCAGCCTTCGCCTTTGACCAGGCTTCGGTCTACCGACAGGTGACCGACAACATCTTCCACTGCCGGATGCAGCTGCCCTGCGCGGATACGACCGACTATGGGAAGAGATACCGTGTTGGATATGGATTGGGGGAGGACTATGCCACGAGGACGGCCTTCGCGGCGCTGGATATACCCCTTTCTCTCCAGGGCCTCCAGATGGACCTTGGCGGTTACAGTACCGGCTGTGCCGATATGCGCGGATATCTCGCGCAGGGTCGGGGGGAAGCCGTTGTCATCCAGGAATTGTTTGATGAAGTTGTAGACCTGCTGTTGGCGCTCGGTGATCTGTTGCATGGCGATACCCTGTCACGTGTAATATATGTCGCATGATATATAAGAGGCGTTGCCGGTGTCAAGGGGAGATATGTGAATCCGTGGCAGTTGCGGGGGCAGTATATTCAATTGACAATCACTCTGAGGAGAAACTAGGTGTGCTGTCACCGGTGGATGCCTCGTTCATGGTGCGGCCCCAGGAATCCATTATTCCGATGTTGGCAGCCTCCAGCATAAATAGAAAAGGCAACAAAAAAGGGGTTCCAGCAGTTGCTGAAAACCCTTCTGTTTGTTGGTGCCCGGGACTAGACTCGACACTATTATAATAATATTGAATTGTTGAGCCCGCATTAACCAGTTTTGTAGGCCAATTTGTATACCATATATGTGCAGGGTTTTCTAACTACACTGTTAACCAATACTATTATAGTATTTTCAGACGGTACCCCACTCCCGGTTCGGTAATGATGTATTGGGGACGTGCAGCATCCGATTCGATCTTTCTTCGCAGGTTGCTGATGTTGACCCTTAACACATGAGGTTGTTCCAAATAGGCCATTCCCCATATCTGCTTGAGTATTTGGCTGTGTGTCAGCACCTTGCCGGCATGATGCACCAAAAGCCGCAGAAGCTCATACTCGGTAGGAGTCAGTTGTACTTCCGCACTTTCTATGGTTACAATTCTGCGCACAAAATCAACCGACAGCCCGCCTGTACTGAATATAGGCGCAGCCTCCACCTGACTAGCCCTCCTTAATGTCGAACGAATCCTGGCCAAAAGCTCACCAGCACCAAACGGCTTGGTCAGATAATCATCCGCACCTGCGTCAAGCGCTGTGACCTTATCGTCTTCACGGTCACGTACAGACAAGACAATTATGGGAACTTGTGACCACTCCCGAAGGCGCTTGATTACTTCAATGCCTTCAATATCGGGTAGACCGAGATCCAGCAGAATAATGTCAGGCCTGAATGCGGCGGCTGCCGCCAGCCCCGTGTGCCCGCCTTCTGCCTCATGCAGCAGGAACTCCCCGGAAAGGATGGTATGTAAAAAGCGCCTGATTGATGACTCGTCATCAACTACCAGAACACGCGGAGGTTTGTTCCCGGTTATGTCAGCATCCATTGATCATCCTTTTATGCCTTCTGCGGCAACCTGATAACGATTTTTAACCCGCCATTAGTACGGTTTTCAGCATAAATCCTGCCACCATGAGCCTCGACAATACCCTTGCAAATGGAAAGTCCCAAACCAGTTCCGCCTGCGCCTTCTGGAACCGGTATGCGATAAAATTTATCAAACACACGTTTTAGGTCATGTTCCGGAACTCCTGGGCCTTCATCGCTTATTTCCATATTGAGCCATGCCTTTTCAGCATTCGCAATCATATCAATGGCAGACCCGCTTGGGGCATATTTTATAGAGTTCTCAAGGATATTCACCAGCACCTGCGTCATCAATACGATGTCTATATTAACGAGAGGCAAATTATCCGGTATTGCGACCTGCACCTTTCGATCGCCAATCCTCTGCTCCATGGCCGCCAGCGCACAGCCGACCAGCTCCTGGATATCGCAGGGTTCCATGTTAAGTTTGATACCACCGGCCTCAATACGTGTCATGTCCAGCAGGTTGCCAACAAACCGGTTCAAGCGTTCTGCCTCGTCACAGGCTGTAGTGAGAAGTTCTCGCTTGGCGTGATCATTCAAATATCCGTCATCATCTCTAAGGCTTGAAAGCGCCCCGGTTACGCAAACAAGCGGAGTGCGCAAATCGTGCGAAATAGAGTTTAATAGCGCCCGCTCCAGGTTTTCCCGGGCTTGAAGGATCTGCGCCTGTTGTGCCTGTTTGGAAAACTGGATCCTCTCCATAGCCATCGCAGACTGGGTGACAAAAGCATCAAGCAGGCGACGATGCTCCTGTGAGTGATATGCCAGTTCGTCTTCCAGTTTTATCCCGATCACCCCCAAGACATTTGACGGGGTTTGTAGCGGCAGATAGATCAGATCTGCTGATACCAGTGTATCAGTGCCACGCCCAGCAAGATGGCAGTTTCTGAATGCCCAGTCAGCAACCGCCTGCTCTTTGACATCCAGGCTCAACCTATCGCTGGCCGCCACTATTTCAATTATTTCCCCTTCCGGGAGAAAAATCGCCAGTTGCGCATCAAGAGCCTCGCCAATGTTTCTTATAATCGCTTTCAATAGCGTATCAATATCAGCTGATGCCGCAAGATCACGACTCAGATAGTAGAGACTTGCTGTCTGCAATTCTCGCAGGCGTATTGCTTCAGCTCTTTCTCTTGAGCGGGCAACAAGCGAACTAATTACCATCCCGACGACAAAAAGCCCGATAAAAGTTATTACATACTGGGTGTCAGCAACGGCAAATGTGAGCCGCGGAGGCACAAAGAAGAAATCAAAGCTCAATACACCAAACAGTGCAGTAAGAATGGCCGCTTTCTGTCCTATCTGCATTGACGCGACTACAACAGCCAGCAGATAAAACATGACCATATTGGTTGGCTCCAAAACGGGGCGCAAAAGCTCGCATATGACTGTAGCGCCTACCACAAGTGATAACCCGGCAATATAATCACGCAACCCGTTATCGGCCTGCTGTTTTTTCGTATGCTTCCTGACGGTTTGAATGGATGGTTCAAAACTTACCACGACCACATCTATAGTGCCACTACAGCGTATTATTCGATCAACCAGTGGTGGTTGGAGCAGTTCACGCCAGCGCGGCTTGCTCGGCTTGCCCACAACAATCTTGGTGATGTTGTGTTTTGCCGCATATTCCATAACAGCATCAGTAACATCAGTGCCTGACACCGTGGCAACCTGTGCTCCCAAGCTCTCCGCAAACCGCAGGTCACGCCACACTTGCTCCCTGTTTTCCCGTATATGTTTTCCGCTTCCCGGGGTCTCGATATACACTGTAAACCACTGTGCCTTCAGCTCTTCGGCAAGTCTGCAGGTTGTCCGGATCAATCTTTCGCTGTTTGGACTGCCACTTACACATACAAGCAAACGCTCAGATGTAGCCCACGGGCCTTCAATAGAACGCATTTCCATGTAGGCGCGCATCTGGTCGTCAACACGTGCAGCTGTCCTGCGCAGCGACAGTTCTCTTAACGCCATCAGGTTGCCAGGCCTAAAAAATTTATCAATGGCCTTGGCAGCCTGATCGGCAATGTAAACCTTGCCTTCATGCAAACGCTGAAGCAAATCTTCAGGAGGTATATCTACCAGCCGGATTTCCAGAGCAAGATCCAGCAGGCGATCAGGCACAGTCTCTCTGACAGCAATCCCGGTAATCTGTGACACTACATCGTTCAGGCTTTCAAAGTGCTGTATATTGACGGTTGTGTATACATCAATACCGGCCGACAGCAGTTCTTCTACGTCCTGCCAGCGTTTTTCATGTCGTGAACCGGGTGCGTTGGTGTGAGCCAGTTCATCTACCAGTACGATCTGGGGTCTTCGTACAAGTACGGCATCCAGATCCAGTTCCGGCAGTGTAACACCCATATACAGAATTTCTTTGCGCGGCAGGACTTCCAGACCTTCAAGCAAAACATCGGTCTCTGTGCGTCCATGGGACTCCACATATCCCACGACCACGTCTCGACCGTCTTTGTTTTGGAGCCTGGCCGCCTCCAACATGGCATATGTTTTCCCCACGCCTGCCGCATAGCCCAGGAATATTTTCAGCCGGCCCAGTCCGGCCAAAACTTCCTCTTCTTGAGCCAGCTTCAGCAAAGCTTCAGGTGCAGGACGTTTTTCATCGTTAACGCTCATGGCTAAGCCTGTCCAAAGAGAGATTCAGCTTCAACACATTCACCCTGGGGTCACCCAACAACCCAAACTGCCTGCCTTCAGTGACCTTTACAATCACCTGTTTCAATAAATCTTCCTTTATTCCACGCTCTTTAGATACCCTTGGAATCTGCACAAATGCAGCCTGTTGAGAAATATGAGGGTCAAGTCCGCTGGCTGATGCCTGTACCAGATCTGCAGGGATCAGACCCGTGACTCCGCTATCGCGAATTACCTTAATCCTGTCACCAACCGCCTGTAGATAGTCCGGATTGGTTGGACCTGCGTTGGAGCCGCCTGATGCCATGGGATTGTATCCAAAGTCAGGTGTCATAGACGGCCGTGACCAGAAATATTTCGCATCGGTAAAAGGTTGACCGATCAGGCTGGAGCCGATGAACTTATCTGATGTATCACTGATGAAGCTTCCGGAGGCCTGTCCCGAAAAAAATGCATGGCCAACGCCAGTGACTATAACAGGGTAAATACCGCCGCAAATCAGTGTTGAAACAAGCAGCATCATTATAGCTGTTTTTATCTCTTTCATAAGATGTTCCTCTATTCGATCTCATATCCTGAAGGATGATTAGTTGCAACTTGCTACAAGAACATTCCTACAACAACGTCAATCAGTTTGATGCCGGCAAAGGGCACTAAAATGCCTCCGACGCCGTATATAAGCAGGTTAAATATCAGCAGCCTTTCGGCCGGCATAGGGCGAAACTTGCTTCCTTTCAAGGCCAGTGGCACCAGTAACGGTATTATCAATGCGTTGAAAATGACTGCTGACAAGATAGCACTGTATGGACTGGCCAAATGCATGATGTTAAGGCTGTTCAGTTGAGGATAGATGGGAATCAGGGCGGCCGGGATAATCGCAAAATATTTGGCTATGTCGTTTGAAATGCTGAACGTGGTCAGATTGCCCCGCGTCATCAGGATTTGTTTGCCAACCTCGACGATATCCAGCAGTTTGGTCGGATTGCTGTCTAGGTCGATGATGTTGGCAGCTTCCCTGGCCGGCTGTGTCCCGGTATTCATGGCAACCGCCACATCGGCCTGGGCAAGTGCCGGTGCATCATTTGTTCCATCACCGGTCATGGCTACCATGTATCCGGCCTCCTGACTTTCGCGAATAAGCCGCAATTTGTCCTCCGGTTTTGCTTGTGCAAGAAAGTCATCCACCTGGGCCTCGGCGGCAATAGCCGCAGCTGTTAGTGGATTGTCACCGGTGATCATAACGGTTTTTATCCCCATGCTGCGCAATTGCAGAAACCTCTCCTGGATACCGGCCTTGACGATATCCTTGAGATTGATTACTCCCAGTATTTCAGCATCGCGGCAGACCGCCAACGGGGTAGCGCCTGCTCTGGCGATCTTATCGGAGATGTTGCCCAGATCACCTGGAATGATGGCCCCGCCGAGACTCTTTGCAAATGTGACAATTGAATCTGAAGCACCTTTGCGGTACTTTCTGCCGCCAGTGTCAATGCCGGAGAGCCTTGTGTCGGCACTGAAAGCAATCGGCTCCATGTCCGCTGGTAATACATCCTGTTGCATATTGTATTTTTGCTTGGCCAGTACAACAATGCTGCGTCCCTCAGGGGTTTCATCAGACAGAGAGGCCATCAGGGCCGCTTCGGCCACCTCCTGCTCGGAATGCACCCCAACCGGAATAAAGGCTACAGCTTCACGGTTGCCGTGGGTGATGGTGCCGGTCTTGTCCAGCAGAAGGATATTGACGTCTCCGGCGGCCTCAATGGCCCGCCCGGAAAGGGCAATCACGTTTTTCTGGAAGAGGCGGTCCATTCCGGCGATTCCAATGGCTGGCAGAAGTGCGGCTATTGTGGTTGGGGCAAGACAGACAAAGAGTGCCACCAGAACGGTCAGTGAAACCGGAGTCCCCTGCCCTGACGCCCTGACACTGTAAATGGACAGAGGGCTGATATTGGCGCAGACCAGCAGAAAGACGAGGGTCAAGGCAATCAGCAGAATCTCAAGGGCTATCTCGTTTGGCGTCTTTCTGCGCTTGGCGCCTTCGATCAGTGAAATCATCCGGTCCAGGAATGTCTCGCCCGGATTGGCGGTAATTCTGATGATAATGCTATTGGCCGTGACGGTAGTCCCACCGGTTACTGCGCTGCGGTCCCCGCCTGATTCACGCACCACCGGCGCAGACTCTCCGGTCACCGCCGATTCGTTCACCAAGGCTGCACCGACCAGCACCTCTCCATCGCCGGCAATCATGTCTCCCGCTTCCACCAGAATCAGGTCTCCTTTGCGGAGCTGGTTCGCACTGACGGTGGTAAAAGGGCTGTCGAACTCTGCTCTGGGCAGCAGTTTGGCGGTGACATCAGTACGGCTCTTTTTCAGAGAGGCGGCACGGGCTTTGCCGCGTCCCTCGGCCAGTGCTTCGGAAAATGTTGCAAATATGACCGTCAACCAAAGCCATATGGAAACCATGCCTGTAAACCAGGCTGGCTCCTTATTTGTCCCACTCAGAGACATGATAAACGTCACCAGGGTAATGGCACTGGCGATTTCAACGCAGAACATCACTGGATTGCGCCAGATAAAACGAGGATCAAGCTTTTTGATCGACTCTACCAGGGCACTACTCAAGAGTTCTTTATCGAAAGCCGATTGCGGCTGTTGGATATGTCTGGACATGACTCAGTTACCTCCCGTCATTGACAAGTGCTCTACAACCGGCCCTAAAGACAGCAGCGGGAAGAAGGTTAAAGCTCCGATTATCAGAATCACCAGGATAAGCCAAAGAGCGAACGGCGCCTTGTCTGTCGGCAGCGTCCCCAGGCTGGGAGGGACATATTTCTTCTCCGCCAGTGAACCGGCCATAGCCAGAACAGCTATGGCCGGCACATAGCGCCCGATCAGCATGGCAACCGAACCAAGCAGGTTATAGAAACTCACGTTTGCGTTCAGACCGGCAAAGGCACTGCCATTGTTGTTGGCCATCGATGCAATGGCATAGATTACCTCGGACAGGCCATGGGGCCCCGGATTAGCCATGGATGCCAGAGCCTGCGGGGTCATCATGGCGATGCCGGACAGGGCCAGCACTACGATACCGGCAGCCAGAACCGTAACGATGGACATCCACATCTCTGCCACTTCTATCTTTTTACCCAGGTATTCCGGGGTGCGTCCGATCATCAGGCCGGAAACGAAAACCGCTATCACCGCAAAGGCCAGCATGGTGTAGAGGCCGGAGCCAACACCGCCAGGCACTAATTCTCCCAGCAGCATCAGGCTCATGGGTATCATCCCGCCCAAAGGTGTCAGAGAATCATGCATGGCAGCAACCGCTCCGCAGGAGGTGCCGGTTGTAGCCACCTCGAACAGGCTGGTTCCGGCAAGGCCAAAGCGAATCTCCTTGCCTTCCATGTTGGCACCGGTTACCCCCATTTTTGTCAATAGCGGGTTGCCGCCAGCCTCCGACCATTGCAGTGCGGCAAACGAGAAGAACAGGATAGATAGCATCACGGCCAATAACGTCCAACCCTGACGGGGATTGCCAACCATGACACCAAAGGTATAGGTCAAGGCGCAGGGGATCAGCAGGATCAACAGGACTTCCAGCATGTGTGAAAGCGGGGTTGGGTTTTCATAAGGATGCGCGGAGTTGGCGTTGAAAAAGCCACCGCCATTGGTGCCAAGCTCTTTGATGGCTTCCTGAGATGCCACAGGTCCCATAGGAATCGTAACTTCGTTAACCTTTACGCTCTCAGTGACAGTATTACCCGCCACATCCTTGAGCGGATTCCCCTTGTCATCCAGTTTGGGTTTCTCAACTGAGACGGATTGGACCAAAGGCATTGTTTTGTAATCGCTGAAATTCTGGATCACGCCTTGAGAGACAAGCAATGACGCAGCGATGATGGAAATAGGCAACAGCATGTAGAGTGTGCCGCGAGTCATATCCACCCAGAAATTGCCTAACTGAGAACTCCTGCGGCGGACAAATCCACGAATCATGGCGATGGCTACCGCCATGCCGGTTGAGGCAGAGGCAAAGTTGTGTACCCCCAGCCCAGCCATCTGGGTGAAATAGCTGGCCGTCTGTTCGCCGCTATACGACTGCCAATTGGTGTTCGTAACAAAACTAACGGCAGTATTAAGCGCCAGTTGCCATGGGAATTGCTGCAGCTTCTGCGGGTTGAGCGGGAGAAGATGCTGGGTCATCAGGATAACAAACAGCGAGGCGAACAGAACCAAGTTGAAAAGGATCATCGACCAGGCATAGCGTTTCCATCCCATTTCCTCGTCCATGTTTACACCGCATATGCGGTATATCAGCTTTTCGCAGGGGGATATGATTGGAGAAAGTAATGTTTGATTGCCTTGATAAACTTTTGCCATAAAACTGCCAAGCGGCTTGACCAAAACCAGAAGAACCGTGAAAAACAGTACGGTCTGAATCCATTCGTACGTATTCATTGTTTTTGCCTTTCAGATTTCAGGTGCAATAACTGTCGGACTGTCCCGACCGGCAATATATCCCACTTGCCCGATGTTATGTTAAACACCGGCACCTGTCCTGGTCCATACAGTGGCGGGGTGATAGTTGTCACGCCTTCATCATATTGAATGCTACCACTATCTTCAAATAACTCACCTGTATAGACGCCGCTTTCAGTGTTGTATTGATATAGTTTCATTGTTTTGTCTCCCGTCTTAGAAGTTAAAGAACAGCTGTGTTGTAAAGGCCGGTTTGCCACCGGGGATAGAGTTGTTGTCAGCAGCAGAAGTTTTATAGAACGGGTTGAAGAACTGCACGCCGGTCAGCACGGTAATCTGTTTGGAAAACGCCCAGGCTACGCCAGCGTTAAGCGAACCATTGGCGTTGTTGCCGCTCATGTAGTCGACGCCCATCCAGAGCTTGTCGGAGATCTCACTCATGGTGC
>Ga0302250_1000087_pt1 | contig 142635 bp, 127 predicted proteins | sample AAG_RA_Asp_MG_FD_193536 | JGI IMG/M metagenome (GOLD analysis project Ga0302250, IMG submission 193536) | Enriched activated sludge microbial communities from anaerobic digester in WTTP, New Holstein, Wisconsin, United States - AAG_RA_Asp | ecosystem: Engineered > Bioreactor > Anaerobic >... | reverse complement strand
ACTTTTTGAAGTATTGCCATTTGCTCTCACATATGAAGCAGCCGGCGGAGAAGCCATCAACGACAAAGGAGAGAGGCTTCTAACACTTACTCCTGCGCATCTGCATGATACAAGCCCATGCTTTTTTGGATCAAGCGAAGAGATAAAAGCTCTTAAAAATGCATATAAAGTCTATTAATGTCCGATAAAGTTTTGGATAAGTGGGAAGAAGCACTGCAAGAAGCATTGGCTTTATTGCAAGAGTGTCAAAAATCATGCGATCTTGTAAGTTGTTATGAGTGCGGCAAGCTTTTGGAATGTGAGATCAGAAACAATTATGTTAAAGCAGTTTATGAGAGCATGAACAAAGGCGAGACCGGCGGTTTTGAGTTCTAATTAGTACGCTATTTATTTTTATAATTCCTTTTATCATAGCGGGCAAAACGCCGCTATCCTTCTGTGGATTCTTGCGCCACTTCGTGGCTCCCAACGACATAGGCAAACTGAAAGTGCCCTAAACTCTCTTTAAAAGTTTTTCTAGAATAGAAAGTTTATCTTTTAAGTCCTGCGTTTTCTCATCGTTTGAAGCTAACAATATCTCTTCTTTGGTCTGCCATATCTTTTTCAAAAGTTTCTCTTCTAGCTTTTTCTGCTTTTTTTATCATTTGGCTTGCCAAAAAAAAGTTTGTCTATCCCCTTTAATACCTTACTGATCTTCATTTTATGCTCCTAGTGTTCTGATATCTGCATCTTTTATCCACAAAATCGTAGCAACCTGTATCAATTTTTGTGCAACATCGTTTGCAAATGAGCTGTCATTTATAAGTGATGTAGCCATTTTTGAATCAATCTTATTTTCTCTAATAAGCATATCGATCCTGCTGTTTTTTATACTGCCTAGGGCTTTAATTTTTTCTTTTAAGAGCTCAAGCGTTGATATGGTATCCAAATCATCACCATCCTCTTTTAATCTTTCTATGGTGTCTATAGTTTTTGCTATTTGGATTCTTAGGTTATTATATTCGTCTTTTATATAACTATTTTTTGATTTTGAGTAGTAAAAGATATTTTTTTGCAATTCTCTTACGTTTTTAATGGCTTCCACTATCTCACGTGCAGCAAGCTTTAAGTCATAAACCATATTTTTGTTTTTTTCATCCATATCTTCTTGAGCAAGGGTTGCATAATGGATTATCTCTCCATAGAGTGATTTTATCTTGTTTGTATAAAACTCATTCACATCCGTGCTTATGTCTATCACCGAATTTTTTACTATACTGTCAATATCTCTATTTTTTATAAATTCATGACGATGCAAAAATATAGAGTGTGCGATAACTTCTACTGCGATATCATAGAGGCGGATCGTCTCTTTTCTTATAGACTCAATGGCTGCGCCAGGCACATTAATGACCACATTGTCAAGATAAAGCGGTTTTTGTGCATAAACATCTACTTCCACAAAAAGCGTCTCCAGATATTTTTCAAGTCTATATGTAAATGGAACAATCATCATGACTCCAAATACATTGAACACAGTATGGAAAAGTGCAAGTTTCATAGCATAATCATTGTCGGCAATACCTATTTTAGAGGCTAAAAATGTTGTCAAATCGCTTAACTGGTAAAGAAAGACTATAGCTACAATACCAGTAATAAAGTTAAAAATAAAATGAGCAGCCGCTGCCCTTTTCCCATTTGAGTTTGAAGATATAGAGCCAAGAATGGCCGTAACTGTCGTACCTATGTTTGAGCCTATCGCCAATTCAATAGCATTTATATAGACAATTTGATTTGCTGCAAGGGCAGTTATTATTATAGCCATCGCAGCACTGCTAGATTGTATCAAAACAGTTATTGCAATCCCAAGAGATATATAAACCAATGCACCTAGATATCCCTCAAGCTGAAATTTTGATAGATCAAGAGTATTTTGCATAACTTCAAATCCATCTTTCATATAATCAATACCAAGAAAAAAAAATCCGATTCCTAGAAGTATATTCCCTATTCCCTGATAACTTTTGATATATGAAAATTTAAACACTACGCCAAAGATTATCATAGGCATTGCATAGGTAGCAATATCTATTTTCACGCCAATTGAAGATATTACCCATGCTGTTGCAGTTGTTCCTATGTTTGAACCAAAAATTACTCCGATAGCACCGCTAAGCGTTATAAATTCAGCGCTTAAAAAAGAGATAACAATAACGGTAACAAGGGTTGAGCTCTGCATGATAAGTGTTGCGACAAACCCCGTTCCTATAGCCTTTGGCAGTGTATCGGTACTAACATAAAGGACTTTTTCCAGTACTCCTCCGCCAAGAAGTTTAAACCCGTCTCCTAGAAAAATCATACCAACCAAAAATATGGCGATACCGGCGATTATAGTTTTATAGTCATTGCTATAAAAAATGATAAAAGTTAAAACTAGTAAAAAAAACTGGAAATAGTATTTTTTAAACATCAATAACCTTTGATAATGATTTGCTATTATAATTAGTATTATTATAGCTGTTTTTTTATGATATTTTTGTATCAAATAGAAAAATGGCGCTCTTTTATCATTCATAGTTTTAACACATGGTTTGCTCTCTTTATAAATTGCTTTTTACGTAAAGCAGCAAATTGCTATCTAGCAAAACCACAGCATCTTTAGGATACAATCATACCCATATTTTACACGTATATTTTGTAAAATCCTTCTTGAAAAGCTATGCGCTTTGCGAAGTAGAAAACTCATTTGTTAAGGAAACTTCATGTCTTGTCACAAACCCGTTTATATCACAACTCCAATATATTATGTCAATGATGTTGCACATATCGGCCATGCTTATACTACTATTATAGCTGATACGATAGCTAGATACTCTCGCATGATCGGTCATGATACATATTTTCTTACCGGCACCGATGAGCACGGTCAAAAAATAGAAGAGGCAGCCAAAGTCAGAAATGAGACCACACAAGCGTATGCCGATAAAATATCAGCTGCTTTTAGAAATCTTTGGGATGACTTCGAGATCAGCTATGACGGTTTTATACGCACCACCGATGAAGCTCACAAAAAAGGTGTTCAATATGCATTTAGCAAGATGTTCGATAAAGGTGATATCTATAAAGATGTCTATAAGGGACATTATTGCATCTCATGCGAGACATTTTTTCCAAAAACCCAACTTGTAGACGATGAGTTTTGTCCTGAATGCGGCAAGGCTACTACTATCGTAGAAGAAGAGAGCTACTTCTTTAAACTATCAGCCTATCAAGACAAGCTTCTAGCGTGGTACAATGAAAATCCTGAATGTATATTGCCAAAAAGCAAACGAAATGAAGTCATTAGATTTGTTGAGAGCGGTCTTGATGACCTGTCTATCACTCGTACCAGTTTTGATTGGGGAGTTAAACTGCCAGAAAAATTCAATGATCCAAAACATGTAATGTATGTATGGCTTGATGCTCTTATGAATTATCTAACTGCTCTTGGATACGGCAATGACGAAAGCAAAATGAAATATTGGCCGGCTCGTGTACATCTCATAGGCAAAGATATCTTGCGCTTCCATGCGATATATTGGCCGGCATTTTTAATGAGTTTGGATATGCCGTTGCCAAAACATGTTGCAGCTCATGGATGGTGGACAAGAGATGGTGAAAAGATGAGCAAATCCAAAGGAAACGTCATCAATCCAAAAGAGGTAGCAGATGCTTACGGCCTTGATAATTTCCGTTATTTCATGCTTCGCGAAGTACCATTTGGAGGGGACGGCGATTTTAGCCAAAAAGCACTCATAGACAGGATCAATAACGACTTAGGCAATGATCTTGGCAATCTTCTTAACCGTCTTATCGGCATGAGTGAAAAATATTTTGAAGGCCGTATAGATTCAGCCAATGTGTCTAAATATTTTTCTGCGGAGTTAAACGAAGTCATGGAGTCACTTGACAAGCTTGAACCTTTCTTGTTTGAGATGCAGATACATCGCTATCTAGAAGAGCTTTGGAGGCCGCTTAGCGTAGCAAATAGAGCAATCGATAAATATCAGCCGTGGGTACTGATGAAGGAAGGCAAAGAAGATGAAGCTATGGCATTGGTGGCATTGATAGCCAACATATTAGCCCGCGTTTCTATTATGCTCTATCCTGTCATGCCAAGCATCACCAAAAAGATCGCAACTTCACTTGATTTTAATATAGACAACGATTCATGGCAGCGTTTTATTAAAGGCAATGAGCTATTGAATACTTTTGTGATATCAAAAATCCCTCCGCTCTTCCCTCGCATAGAAGAACCTCTCTTGGCTGCAGCAGAACCTGCACCGGCTCCGCAAAAGCCAAAAGAGACCAAAACTGAAGAGAAAAAAGAAGAAGGAATCGCTTTGATCAGCATAGATCAATTCTTTCTGACTTCACTAAAGATCGGAACTATTATTGAAGCAAACGAGGTTCCAAAAAGTGATAGATTATTGATATTGCAAGTCGACCTAGGTGAAGAAAAACCAAGACAAATAGTTGCCGGTATCAAAGAGTTTTATTCTCCTGAACAACTTGTAAATACACAAGTGTGCGTAGTAGCAAACCTTAAACCGGCAAAATTAATGGGCAACCATAGCGAAGGTATGCTTCTAGCAGCCAAAGACGAAAATGGTTTGCATCTGCTTAGACCAGAAGCACCAAAAAAAGCAGGGACACCGGTAAAATAATGAATATAAGCGATATTGTAAACATAACAGATGGGTTACTCATTGGTGCTCCCAAGGTACAAGCCGTTGAAAGCGCCAGCGTTTATCCGTCAAAGATAGAACACGGTGATCTCTTCTTTTCTTCATCACAAGACGAAATAGACAGTGCTATAAATAATGGTGCGTATGCTATAGTATATGACAATGAAGAAATAGTCAAAAACGATAACGAGATCGCATGGATCAAAGTAAGCGATATTAGACTAGCAGCGATGAAGTTAGTACGATATGTATTGCTAAAAAAAGAGGCTGATTTTTATCTATTAGATCCTCATGAGCTTAGTTTCTTAAAAATGCTTGCTGCGGACAAACGAAATATCACTATAATATCGAGTGATTGGAAAAAAGCTTTTGAACAGATAGTAAACTCATCCGATCATCTTTTTGTCGGTGATGATATCGAGCTATTAACTACCATCAAGCCCGATGTTTTAAAACTTGAAGAGAAAAAAGAGATTCAATTAATATCTGAAACGATGTTTAGATGTTCGCTAAAAATCGATGGATATGTTTATCAAAATTACGAAATAGCTCCATTTCACATAGCATATCTAAGCAAAGTATTGCATTTTTTGGATAAACATAATATCAGATATGACATAGAAAAACTCAAATACACAAAACACTTTTTGCCTGTCTTTATAGACAACCAATTACAAGCTCTGCCTTCCGGGAAAAGTGATAAGGTTGTGATATTTGCTGACAATTTAAAGGATATCTACTCTGCAAAAGAATATATCAAATATCGGATAAGATGGATCAGAAGTATCATTTTGACGCCTAGAAAAACCAAATTGGATCTGGATGAAAACCCTATTTGGTTCGATGATATCGACGATGTTCACAATAGCCTAAAAAAACTTATCTATAATTATGCTTTTGTATATTCTTTGGACAAAAGCATATTGCCTGAGTTACAGCAAAAGTATAATCTTTTTAATATGCATTGACTTTTGATATAATAAATCATACAAAGGGTAATTATGAAATTAAAATATCTAACAGCCGTCATATTAGCAGCAGCTGCTTTTATAATAACATCTTGCAGCGATACTGCCAAAGAAACTAAAACCTCAGCAGTATCAGAAAACACATCATCTCAAGAGATAAAAACCGTATCCGGTAAAATCAACATGATATTTGTTACTCAAAACGGTTGCGGTGCATGCGAAAAACTAAAAGCCGTTATGCAAAGAGAGTCGATCAAGTCTATATTGGCAAGTAAATTTAATGTAATATTTATTGATATTAGCAAAATTGGGCAATTGCCAAAAGGCCTAGAGGAGCCGTTTGGAACGCCGACTGTGTATTTTATTGACAGCAATAATGAACAACTTATTGATACAATGATAGGCGGAAAAAATGAGGCTAATTTCAAAGAAGTGTTAGAAGAAGCTATAAGCGCTTATGATGCCAAATATCCGGCTGAAAAGAAATAATGAAAATACTCTCCGTTAATAGAAAAGTAAAATTTGATGGACTGGATATAACATCGGTAAATTTCAAGGATCTGCAAACTTTATCAAATATAGAGCAATACAATTACATCATCGTTCATGGCGGAGACGGTGCTATCAGAAGAGTTGTGCAGTTTTTTTACTATAATCAGCACAATCCAAATTTTATCATTGATACCGCCGGATCATTTAACGTAATTTCCAAGATCAATAAAATTCCAAAGATGAAAGATCTACTGCACAAATTATCAAACAACCAAAAGGTCAAAAAAATATCTCAACCGATCTATAGGCTAAATGACGAGATTTTTTTATTTTCCGCGGGGAATATGGGTGATTTGAGACATATTCTGCTTTCAGAAACCCTTCGCTTTGGTATCATAAAAAACGGTATGATCAAGTATCTTATATCTTTGATATATCTATTGCCTTTACATATTGCAATGACACCTTTTGAATTGCTGTCTAAGCATCGTTTTTTTATTTTTACACCTTTAAAAATAATAAAAAAATTTGGTAATTTTTATGGAAGGGTAATACCGTTTAGAAAAAAATTGGAAAGTAACCACAACCTTATAGAGCTTGATGGGGATATAGTAGTATTATATAGCTCTATTATCAAAGTTGATCTAGCAGGAAGCGTCACACTGATATCATGATCAGATCATAGAATTATAATACTCTTTTACACGGCCATCTACATTGATAATGCGATTTGCATATGCTTCAAAATTGCCACGATTAAAATCAATTTTCAAATATTTTGGATCAGTAGCGCGAGAGATAGCCACATAAAATTGGCTTGGAGCAAAAATATTATCTACGTTGCAAACCAAATGTTCTATGCTCATGCCTTGAGATTTATGTATGGTTATGGCATATGCCAGTCTCAAGGGAAATTGAGCCATTGTAGCAAGTGTGACTGATTGCAGCTTTCCATCCTTGCTCGGATGGACTTCATTTAATTCAAACACATGAGGCTCAACTTTTACAAGCCCGTCATCTTTTTCTACGATTATAAAGTCACTGCAAATTTCTTTAACAATACCTCTTTCTCCATTTGCAAATTTTCCCCATTTATTGACACAAAACAATACCGGAGCTCCGACCTTTAGGGTAAGCATATTGGATACCGGCAGTACTTTTTGCCAAGTCTCTAGTCTTTTTTCATGTACTTTTTCCAGATTTTTATGCTCAGCTACCAGCATCACCTCTTTGGATGATAACTCTTGAAGCTTTTGGTGATTCATATGTTCAACTTCATTGTTTCTGCCAAATAAATAAGTGGCTTTAGGATTGATATCATTTATTTGAAGTGATTTTAGATATTCCAATACCTCATTGTCACAGATGCCTTGTCTTATTTTGGATAATATCTGAGTAAAATAGACATCATTTGTACGATGCATTTGTGTCAACTCTACTAAAACAGGATCAAAACTTTCCCATGCACTGCTTTCAAATGCATATAAAAGTTCTTCAAAAAGCCCTATTCTTGGTGCATATTTTACGACAGGGGGAAGCTGAAAAAAATCTCCAACAAACAGTATCTTTCCGCAGTAACCCATGCTCTCTAGCCTATATGCTATCATATCAAGCAAAGATGTACTGACCATTGATATCTCATCTATTATTATCAGATCGGTTATAGCAATTATTTTTTTCAGTTCATTTAATCTATGCTTTGCTTTTTTGTCGTTTATCTCAAGCTCTTCAAAGCTATTGGATATGCCAAAGATGAAAAAACTATGCACTGTAACGCCGCCTATAGCTACAGCACTGACTCCTGTTGAACCAAGTATGACCACATTTTTATCTTGCTCTTTATAATACTCTATGATCTGGGAGGTCATATAACTCTTGCCTACTCCTGCTCCGCCTGTGAGAAATACATTTCTGTTTTTTAGCAGTTTGCAGATAGAATCTAAACTTTTCATTACCAACCTGCCTTGTCTATAATACCCGCATGGCAAGATGATCTGATCTTGGTACCTTTTTTTAATGCATTAGACAAATAGATACCATCTGTTCCTCCTATGCTTAACCTGATTTCAGTCATTAAGCCTCCGCTGCATACCATTTCGATTTTCTCGCTGCTTCCTGCACCAAAAGATCTATCGGCTATTGTTTTTATATCTTTTAATATTACTCTCTTTCCTCTATTTGCATTAATGTATGCTGCTAATGCTGAGCTATTAAATTGCTTTGTATAATTGACTGATCTGGTAAAATATTCATCCATGCTCATGCCGCTGCAAGTGCCGTGTTTGATCCATTCATGTTTTGCCAATCCTGAGACAACAGCTGGCATCACATCATATAATCCCTGTTTTGTTTTTTGGGATAGATTGAGTTCTGGCAATCTGTCCCATTGTCCATTCTTGTCCGCACCTACCGTCTTTTTATCTACACCGCAATAAGTTCTGCTTTTTGGCTGCGGCCAAAGTCCGTGGAGCACGAAACCGTGATCTTTGTTGCCAAATATATTTCGTTTACACTCTTTTTTGTTCCTATGTGTCTGGCAAAAAGCATCATGCCAACTGAGCGATAAAATAAATTGTGAGGCAACTTTGTTTTTTGTTGCAATATGCTTTGTCTGTTTTGCAGATATTCTATAGTTGTCAAAACAGCTTTTGTCCACCCATCTGGCATTTGGCGAAGCGTAAGGAATTTGTATATACACACTGTTTTGTTTTTCGTCCAATACTCTATATCTTTGTGAGATTGCCGTAGAGATATTGCCTGAGTTTTTAGTAGCTTTTAGATTGTTCGTAGCTTGGCAAACTTTGTTTGCAATGACAAAATTATCAGCATATACTATCTGAAAAAGCAATAGAAGCGTGATGATAATTCTCATATGTTTTGTCCCGGTTTTTAAAATTGTTGTATTATACTATCAATACCATTTTAGCTAGATTGAAAGAGAATCAATGATATTTGACGATTTGAGTATATTCGAAAACAAAAGCATAGAAGAAAAAAAGAAACTATTTGGAAATGACAAAAAAATAGCTCCTAATAACAAACTCCATCGCTCAAATATGATGCTAAATCCGCTCAATTTAAAACACTTAAATACTCTTGATGAAAATATTGCCGACGTAGTTACGCTCAATTTGGAAGATGCCATAGCACCGTCAAGAAAAAAAGAGGCACTTTGCAACATAGCACTATTTTTATCTTATCTAAAAAACTCAAAAAGCTTTATCGTTATCAGGACGAACCCTTTTTATGAAGGCGGCAAAGAAGAGATAGAATTTTTAAATGATTTCGGTTTTGATGCGATCAGGCTTGCTAAAGTTAAAAGTCCAAATGAGCTTGAATCGGCTTTAAAGATCTTAAGCAATGATCACGAACTTCATTTCTCACTAGAAACCAAAGAAGCGTTTGCTGATATAAGAGCACTCAAAGTAAATGATCGCATAACTACGGCAAACCTGGGAATACTCGACTTGCTGGCATCTCTTGATCTTCCTCAATCGCTTGTTAAAATATCCAATCCTACTATAGATTATATTCTGTCAAAATTTCTAATAGACTGCAAAACAGTAAATATCCACCCGGTTTCATTTATGTATCAAGACTACAATAATACAGATGAGTTTCAAAAATGGTGCAAATATGAAAAATCACTTGGATTTACAAGCAAAGCCTGCATGGGTCCAAAACAAGCCATTATCGCAAATGAAGTTTTTGGCCTAGATGATGAGCAAATCAAAAGAGCCAAATACATAAAAGAAGTTTTCGAACTCAATTCATCAAAAGGCATACACGGCTTCATGGATGATAGATACGGATTTATAGATGAGCCGATATATAGGGATGCGCTGAATATTTTAAAAAATTATAATATTTAAAAATGGATACCCGCGTCAAGCGCGAGTATGACAGGCTCCGTCATTCCTGCGAAGGCAGGAATCCAGAAAAAATTCTTAATTAGGGATTCTGTTTGGCTGCTTCAATCCATAAACGCTAAAAGCGAAGCGGTTACTGCGACATTAAGAGACTCTACGCCTCTGCGCATAGGTATAGATATATTCTCATCACTCAATCGTTCTATCTCTTTGCATACCCCATTTGTCTCATTGCCTAATATAAATATTCTCTTAGAGGCATAATCTATCTCTTTGTAACTCTTTTTGGCATGAGAAGAGAGAGTATATAGCTTGGCATTACTATCTTGAAATTTTTTGAGAGTATTAGTTAGAGAATTAGTGTTTATTATGGGCATCTTAAACAATGTCCCAACGCTTGCTTTGATGACAAGCGGCGTAATAGAGGATGCGCCCTTTTTCGGCAGTATAATCGCATCGATATTCCCCGCAGCTGCAGAGCGTATGACCATTCCTAGATTTTGGGGATTTGATATGCCGTCTAAAGCTATAATAGTATAATTAATATTATTTGCTATAAATTCATCTTCGTCTATAAAGCTATCCATTTTGATATCAAGAGCCACTCCTTGATCTTGCTTTGCATTTTTGGAGATACGAGAAAGAGAGAGTTTGTCGTGAAAACATATCTCAACCCCACGTTTTTGTGCAATTTCTTGCATTTGCTCAAGGACTTGTGCTTTTTGATTGGAAGTAGAAAGATGTAGTTTAAATGGAACTATACTGTCTTCTAGTAGCGCTTCTAGTACGGCATTGCGGCCGTACAAAGTCAACATCTTGGCAAATGTTGCTTTTTTGTTTTTATAATTTTGAGAATCTTCCAATGATTAGTTCTCACCGTTCCATGCTATGTGCGGTTTTCCGTTTTCATCAAACTCAACAGCAGGCATTCCCATGATATTAAATCCTGCATCAACATAATGTATCTCGCCGGTCACTCCGCTGCTAAGGTCGGAGAGTAGATACATACCGCTGTTTCCTACTTGCTCTATTGTTACATTTTGTTTTAGTGGAGAGTGTGCCGCATTCCATTTGAGCATAAAACCAAAGTCGCCTATCCCCGCAGCAGCAAGAGTTTTAATAGGGCCGGCACTGATAGCATTGACTCTGATACCGTCTTTGCCTAGATCTTCAGCTAAATATTTTGTAGTCATCTCAAGTGCAGCTTTTGCTACACCCATAAGATTATAGTTTGGAATATATTTTACGCCGCCGTAATAGCTAAGTGTAAGTATAGAACATTTATTACTCATAACAGGCTTTAATTCTCTTGCTAATTCGATAAGTGAATAGACTGATATATCCATAGCTATATCAAAAGCCTCTTTTGAAATATCCACAAAACGGCCGCTCAATCCTTCTTTTGGAGCAAAAGCGATAGAGTGTACTACAAAATCGATCTCGCCAAAATCACGAGCTAAAGACTCTCTAAGCGCAGCTATCTCTTCTGGTTTGCTTACATCGCATGGATAGAATCTATTTGCGCATGCAAGTTCTTCTGCTACAGGAGCTAATTTTTCTTCGAATCTTTCATTTAAAAATGTAATTGCCACTTCAGCACCCTGCTCTCTACAAGCCTTTGCAATACCGTAAGCTATTGATTTTTTATTAGCGATCCCTAAAATAACACCTTTTTTACCTTGCATGATCATAAGCAATATCTCCATATAAAAATTTTTATGATATATTACCATTATTAAGATAAAAGACAAAAAACAATGGGCAGTAATGAATAATATTCTATGTATCAATACCGGCGGGACATTCAACAAATATTACAATCCATCAAATGGCCTGCTTGAAGTCGATAAAACTTCACGTGCTATCAAAAGTATCACAAAAAAATGGTTATGCGAAATTGATATTATAGATATTATCGGCAAAGACAGCTTGGAATTTGATGACATTGATAGGACTTTGCTATTAGAGACCATCAGGTCTCAGCCTGATTTAGCTAAAATTATTGTTATTCATGGCACTGACACTATGCATTTAAGTGCCGAAGTTTTAGCAAAAGCTTCTTTGCCACACACAATAGTTTTTACAGGAGCTATGGTGCCGTTTAGTATCGAGCCTGTTGAAGCAGCGGCAAATTTCGCTTCTGCTGCAGGATATATTTCATCACTGGAAAATCCTGGAGTTTATATAGCGATGAATGGGTGCTTTGGGAATTATAAAAATATTATCAAAGACAGGATTAATAACAAATTTATATATAATATTAATTAATTATGTTATAATTCAAAAAAACAAAATATACTCAAAAGGATAAAACTTGAAAAATATAAGTGTTTTAGGTATTTTGGTATTAATTGCTGCGATGATAACAGGATGTGCTCCCGAGTTAGATACGACTTATATGCAAAATGAGTCCGAAAAAATATCGATAGCAAAACATAAATCTTTTGATGCAAAATTAGAAGAAGTTGCTTCGGTAGTCAAACAAGATCCCAATTACAAAAAGATCAATCTTGAAACCAAAGAGGAAAAAGATTGGTTCAAACAATTATCATATAGATTATGGGATAAGCAAATCACCAAAACTCAATTTATTGAAGCCGGAGTGACAAGGTATCCATCAAACTATTATGAATTTGATCTTATAGCCACATGGCTTCTAAAATAACAAAAGGATAATATAGAATGATTTTTTCAAAAGTTGATGTGGTAAAAGAGGCGAATATTTATTTTGACGGTAAAGTTACGTCTCGCACGGTCATATTCTCAGACGGTACCAAAAAAACACTAGGTATCATGTTGCCTGGTGATTATGAATTTGGAACAGATAGTGCTGAAGAGATGGAGATACAAAGCGGTAAACTCAGAGTCAAACTGCCTCAAAATGATGATTGGATAGACATCACTGCACCTGCTGTTTTTAATGTACCTGCAAATAGCAAATTTTCTCTTGAAGTAATTACTGTTACTGATTACTGCTGTTCATATCTCTTTTAAAAAAGATAGTTTATTAAAATTAGGACAAATTTTATCCTAATTTTACTATTTTTTATGTTATAATGATTTTCCAAAAAAACATTTAAAAGGAAAAATATGCCAAAAATAAATAAATATGTAGATATAGACACCGTAGAGAGAGAAGCAAAAAAAGACCTTATAGATAGACATTCACCGTTCATTCACTGTGCAAAAACAGCAAAAGCCGGCGAGCCGTTTGAAGTAACGGTTAAAATGGGCAATGAGTATACTCACCCTGATGATTTCGATCACTATATAGAATCTGTGACACTTTTTGACGGTGATACAATGTTGGCTAAAGCTAGTTATGTTCCAGGAACTCTTGGAAATACAAAAGCACATAATACAACTACATTTACTATCATACCAACAGGTAAAAAACTTAACCTAGTAGCACACGGTTACTGTACCAAACACGGCATCTGGGAAGGTACTCCTGTAGAAGTAGCTGTAGAAGCGTAAGTTTTTACATTACCGCCCTACTCTAAAGTCCCTATCTTGGGACTTTGAATCAAATTTAATCTTTTTTACAATCCTCTCCAACACCCATAAATCATTATCCCATAAATATCAAAATATCATGATATATTACAATATGCAAAAAACGATTGAACCAAGAAACCTGACATCATAAATTTCGTATGATCTCTGAAATAGTAGGATGGGCATAGATCATCCCGGCAAGCTCTTTTAGTGTCAATTTTCTCTCAATTGCTGCGCTCAAAAGATGTATGATCTCCACTGCTTCTGCTCCTACAATGGATGCACCTAAAACTATTCCATCCTGGGGGGAGAGAATTATCTTCATAAATCCTGCATCATCTCCTAGTATTTTTGCTTTGGCATTCGCTTTGAAATAAGCTTTTTTGACATCAATTGCAAGACCTAGCCTTTTGGCTTCTTTTTCACTCAAGCCGCACGTTGCAACCTGAGGATCTGAAAAAACAGTCGAAGGAGTGATATGTGTATTTGTCGCTGCTTCGCCTGTAATGATGTTGTACGAAGCTATTCTTCCTTCGGTATAGGCTGTATGGGCATAACCGAATGTATCTATACAATCACCGACAGCATAGATATGCCCTTGGGTCGTCTGAAATGCACTGTTGACCTCAATAAATCCTTTGTTGCTTTGCTTGATGCCTGCATTTTCGAGCTTCAAACCATCCGTATATGGTATGCGTCCTGTTGCACAAAGCACCAAGTCACACTCGATGCGCTCCTCGTTTTGGGCATTTATAGCCAGTTTTACCCTCTCCACCTCTACTTGTACCTCCGAAACTGAGGCTGACAACAGAATATTTATAGAGCGCTTTTTGAATGCACGCAATAATGCCTTGGAGAGATCTTCATCCTCGCTTGAAAGCAGCTGGGTGCCGCGTACTACCATGGTCACCTCTACGCCAAAAGCGCTAAAAAATGTTGCAAACTCACATCCGATCAATCCCCCTCCTACTATCACGATGGATCTCGGAAGGGCTTGTAGTTCGAATACTTCACGGCTAGAAATGATGCGCTTGCCGTCTATCGGAAGTATCGAAAGCTCTTGGGCTTTTGAGCCTGTTGCTATAATGCAGTGGTCAAATTCTATGGTTTCATCCGATACACTGAGATGATGATCATCGATAAACGATGCAGATCCATAAAGCATCTCAACGCCGGCTTGTTCTAGCAGCCATGCTACGCCTGTGCGAAGTTCGTCTTTGAGTGATATCGTATGCATAGCAAGCGCTTTGATATCCAACCCTTTCATCTCCAGTTCAACTCCGCGGCTTCCAAAATAGGAAGCTTTTGCGGCAAACTCTGCATACTGCAGATAGTTCTTAGTAGAAACACATCCTTCATTGAGGCATACTCCGCCGATATGCTCTTTGCTTTTATCTATAAGCAGTGTCTTAACCCCTGCTCTTGCCAACTCCAATGCTGATTCATATCCGCTAGGGCCTGCGCCGATGACAACTGTTTGAAACTGTTTCATTGTTCCTCCAAATATTCATGTGCCATATAGCTGCTGCGCGTATACGGCGAACTCTTGATGTGTCCAAACCCCATCTCTAGCCCGACTTTGCGAAAAAATTCAAACCGTTCTGGCCTGACATACTCAGCCACTGCTGTATGATGCAAGGATGGAGCAAGATATTGCCCTATGCTTAAAAAACGGCAGCCCACATTTAAGAGATCATCCATGAGTTTTATCACTTCATCATCCCTCTCGCCAAGACCTAGCATGATGCCGCTTTTTGTGATGCATTTAGGGTTGAATTCCAAAAGTTTACGCAAAACACTAAGCGATCGCTGATACCCTGATCCTTTGCGTGCATGATAGAGTCTAGGTACAGTTTCCATGTTGTGGCCGATGATCTTTGCGCCGCTAAGTGCGATGGATTCGAGTGCCTGATCATCCTCCTGCATATCCGGGATCAATAACTCTATACCTATCGAAGCGTCCAATGCTTTGATCGCATATACTGTTTTGCAAAAATGCCCTGCACCACCTTCACTTAGGTCGTCTCTCGTGGGCGAAGTAATGACTGCGTGTTTTAATCCGAGCTTCAATACTGCATTTGCTATTTTTTCAGGCTCCAAAGGATCGGGCGGCAGCGGTCTGTCCCTGCTTACAGCACAAAAACTGCAAGCGCGCGTACATCGCGTTCCTAGTATCATAAATGTAGCCACCTTTTGCGAAAAACATTCACTGATATTAGGACACAATGCTTCTTCGCAGATCGTATGGATATCCTCCTCTGCTAGCATGTTTTTCATTGCCTGATGGCTGCTTGGTGTGATCTTTTTGCGAAGCCATTCAGGCTTGGGTACAAAAATTCTTGGCATACAGATTCCATCCTTCTTGTGTATATTTATTCTCAAAAAGCTCTTTGGCATTTCGCTCTTCATCTAGGCTCAATGAACTTGGGACAACCTCTGCTTCGAACGTTTCGCAAAATGTCTCTATTAGCAGCTCTGCAAGCATCTCGTGCGATATCTTAACCCCGCATTTTTGCAAAGATGCAGCTGATTCCATGCCGGACTCTTCTAAAAAAAGTGAATCAAATATCGTTTCATTTAATTGCATCGGTATGCTTCCATGTTGAAAGAGAACATTACGTGTATAGCGTTGTGCATTGCCTCCTATTTTTTTGCCCTCTATAGCTATGTCATAAGGTTCGTGACCGGCTAGACAGATATTGGAATATTTCCGCTCTAACCCCAGCTCTTGGACAAAACAAGCCTTTAGTCCCAGTTTTTCATACAAACACAACAAAAACGTGCACCAATAGCGGTAATTTGCCTTCAAACCTTCTTTGCAAATATTGCGCGGAAGAATGAGAGAATATGAAAGATCACTCCCATGCACCAAGATACCGCCGCCGCTTATACGGCGTACACAGCCGATATTGTTTTTTTTCAATTGTTTTACATCTACACTCTTTTCTATAGCAGAAAAACGCCCTAGACTGATAAAATTCTCCCATCTGTAAAGATGCAGGATTGGCATATTTTCCTGTGTGTAACACTTCAATAATGCTTCATCTACAGCCATATTCCACGCTCCTTCTCTAAGCCCGGTATCGATCAATCGCCATTGCTTTATATTTGTATAATCATCGACTATCTTAGGAATGTTTGACAAAATAATCCACCATATGATTTAGTGTATCGACTTGACCATAATCAGCTTCAGGCACAGCTATACCGATCTCTTTACTGAGTGCAGTAAGTATGCGCAAAAAGTCAAATGAATCTATTTCGAGTGAGCGCTGGATATGTGCATCAGGATCAACATCCCCTTCATTGATCTCAGGCGCAATCTCGAGTATCTGTGTTATGATGATCTGTTTTATCTCTTCTGAAGTCATAGCAACTCCTCTGGTGTTTGTAAAATTTGATCTAATTTATTTAAAAATTGCCCTCCTGTTCGTCCGTCTGTTGCACGGTGATCTCCGGAGAGTGTCGCTTGCATAACTTTACGCACGCTTAGGCTATCTCCATCAGCCCACGGAGCATCCATAATGCGCCCAAATCCAACCAATGCTACTTGCGGGGGATAGATGACACCATATACACTCTCCACACCAAGATCACCGAGATTTGTAATAGTAATGGTCTGCTGTGTAATCTCGCTGCTGCGGAGTTTACCTGAGCGTGTACGAATAATAAGATCACTAAGTGAACGCATAGTGGTATCTAGATCCATCTGCTCTGCATTCAAAATTGCGGGTGTTACAAGACCCTCTTTACGAAGTGCTATAGCAACGCCCGGATTAATAGCTTCACTCAAATGCAGATCATCATCCATCCAAAAACCGTTCAGCTGCGGAACTTCTTGGAGTGCAAGTACAACAGCGCGTATCAATAGAGCTGCGGGCAAGATGCGATCTTCAATGATTCTTTCTTGATTTTGTTCTTCAAGCCAATGCAAGGCTGATGTCATATTGATAGAGGTGCTCAGATAATAATGCGGTATCTCGGCATTGGAGCGGCTCATAGCTTTGGCAATTGCTTGTCTCATACCGCCTATTGCTGAGGTGCTTGAGATCTTTTTTGATTCAACTTGCGCAAGATGCACTGCTTTGTCATCTTTACTTAAAGATGAAAGCTCTATGCCCAATTCTTTAGCCTTTTTGCGCGCAAGAGGAGAGGATTTGACCCTTTTAGGCTCTATTGGTTCATCGGATACCGGCTGAAGCGGAGTAGATGGCGACTCTGCTTCACTGGTCTTTGCAGCCACATCGGAGCCGGCCGGTTCTTGGGCAGCAATACCTTCATCCAAACCGCGAATAATAGCTAGAGGGGTCCCGACTTTTGCTTCACTCTCTTCTGGGACCAAGATCTTTTCGACGATACCATCTTCAAATATCTCTATTTCAATAACACCTTTGCTTGTCTCCACTTCTGCTATCACATCCCCTTTACTGACACGGTCTCCTTCTTTGACTTTCCACTCCATGAGCACAGCTGATTTCATATCTGCACCAAGGCTAGGCATTGCAAATGTACTCATAGTTCCTCCATCAATTTGTGCCCCGCAGCTACTATTTTTTCCACCTGAGGCAAGACTGCTTGCTCAAGATGATGCGCATAAGGAAACGGGACTTCAACAGAACAAACCCTCTGCATAGGAGCATCCAGCTCATAAAAAGCCAGTTCATTTATACGCGCCATGATCTCGGCAGATATACCGCCTGATTTCCACCCTTCATCCACGATCAGTACGCGATGGGTTTTACGAACAGAATTTATGATCGTCTCATCATCCATAGGACGAAGCGAGCGCAGATCTATTACTTCGGCTTCTATCCCTTCTTTGGAAAGTATTTCGGCTGCTTCAAGTGATTTAAATAGGCTGATGCCATAGGTAATTATGGTTATATCCTTTCCGATTCGGCACACAGAAGCTTTTCCGATAGGAGTTGGCACAGCTTGTTTATCCAATTCTCCCTTGTTGTTATATAAAAGCGCATGTTCAAATATCAATACCGGATCGGGGTCTTTAAGCGCAAGGCCCAGCATATCATACGCATCCTGTACCGTTGCGGGAGTAAGTATCTTGAGTCCTGTGATATGAGCATACCATCCTTCTAGAGAATGCGAATGCTGAGATCCGAGCTGGTTACCTCCTCCTGTTGCCATACGGATCACAAGCGGGACATTAAATTGTCCGCCTGACATATATAACATTGTTGCAGCGTTATTGACGATCTGATCAAGTGCTAAAAAGCTAAAATTAACAGTCATTATCTCAACAATTGGTCGCATACCGTTCATTGCAGCGCCTATCCCAGCTCCTGTAAAACCTGATTCGCTAAGAGGAGTGTCAATTATCCGTTCGCTTCCAAATTGCTCCAAAAGTCCCATGCTTACTGCGTAACTGCCGCCGTACCGTCCCACATCCTCTCCCATCAAAAAGACCCGCTCATCACTCTTCATTGCCTCTTGTATGGCTGCTCGTATCGCTTCGCGGTAAGTTATTATCTCGCTCATTGCTGCGCCTTTGGAGAATAAACAAATTTTTCTAGATCTGCAACGGACTCTAGTGTGCCGTTCTTGGCAAACTCTACAGCTTCTTCGATCACTAAGGCGATCTCTTTTTCAAGCTCATCTTCGCCTAATTGCGAGCCTGAAGCTGTAGCTTCAAGTTTCTTTTTCAATACTATAAAGGGGTCTTTTTGCTTCCAATTTTCTACTTCTGCCTTATCGCGATAAAGTTCTGCATCAAACATCGAATGAGCACGGAAACGGTATGTAAGGCACTCAATAAATACGGGGGAATTGTTTTTTTTGATCTGTGCAATAGCATCTTTGGCGGATTTTGCTACGGCAAATACATCCATCCCGTCTACTTGGGTTGCAGAGATATTATAAGCTGAAGCTTTTTTTGCGATATTTTGTTCGGATTCTGAACGCTCCAAAGCAGTCCCCATAGCATAAAGGTTGTTTTCGCATACAAACAGTACCGGTAATTTCCACAAAACTGCCAAATTGAGCGATTCATGAAATTCTCCTTCTGCCACGGCTCCTTCTCCAAAAAAACAGATAGTTACACGATCTCGTTTCATCATCTTGTCTGCAAGAGCCATACCTAAAGCTATCGGCAACCCTCCTGCTACGATCGCGATACCGCCGTAAAAACGTGTTTTGGCATCAAAAAGATGCATAGAGCCTCCTCGTCCGCGTGAACATCCCTCGAGTTTTCCAAACAACTCAGCCATAATAGCCTTAGGCTCTATCCCACGCGCAAGGGCTTGTCCGTGATCTCGATAAGTAGTAATAACAGCATCGGCTGCATCGGCTGCATCCATGACCCCTACTGCTATAGCTTCCTCTCCAATATAAAGATGTAAAAAACCTCGAATTAATTCATAGCCATACAACTCCATGCATTTCTCTTCAAAACGCCTGATCAACAGCATTTGGCGATAGTAAGATCTAGCTTGCTTGATATCTATTTGCATCTTTTGCTCCTTAATGTTCCAATGTTGAAATATCGCCTTCGGGCAAACCCATCTCGCGAGCCTTTAGAAGCCTGCGCATAATCTTTCCGCTTCTGGTTTTGGGCAGATTGGATTGAAATTCGATCTCTTTTGGCGCCACTGCAACACCAAGTTTTTGTCGTCCAAAACCGATCAGCTCACGTCTAAGCTCTTCGCTTGGTATGAAGCCAGTTTTTAATGATATAAAAGCTTTGACCACTTCTCCTACTACAGGATCTGGTTTGCCTATAACCCCCGCTTCGGCTACAGATGGATGTTCCATGAGCGTGCTTTCAACCTCGAACGGCCCTACCATATGCCCCGAGGTTTTGATAATATCATCTGAACGCCCGATGAACCAAAAATAGCCGTATTTATCTTTATAGGCCAAATCCCCTGTGAGATACCATTCGTTATAAAAACTCTTTTTATAGCGTTCATCTTCATGCAAATATCCACGAAACATAGAAGGCCATCCACGCTTGATAGCAAGTTCGCCTTTATCTCCCGTTTTTGCCATCTCAAAAACGCCGCTATCTCTGTCATAATTTACGATAGCCGCTTCAACACCTAAAAGCTGACGCCCCATGGAGCCCGGTTGTATCGGCTGGGATGCAAAATTGGCTACCATAATACCGCCTGTTTCTGTCTGCCACCAGTTGTCATGAATGGGCAGCCCAAGTTTTTCAACCCCCCATATAACGGCTTCTGGATTGAGCGGCTCACCCACGCTATGCACCAACCGCAGGTTCGCAAGATCATACTCCTTAAGTGGATCAAGCTCCATACGTATAAGCCTTCTTATTGCCGTAGGAGCGGTATACCAAATAGTTACTTTTTCGTTTTGGAGTATCTCATACCACCTCCTGGCATCAAATTCTGCCTCATCTACGATATTGGTAATGCCGTGAAGCCAGGGAGCGATGATCCCATAAGAAGTACCGGTCACCCATCCCGGATCAGCCGTGCACCAATAGATATCATCAGGGTGCATATCCAAAACATATTTTCCGCTCATCCAATGCATATAGATAGCTTTATGGACATGCACAACGCCCTTTGGCATGCCGGTCGTACCGCTAGTGAAATGAAGGAGTGACATATCCTCAGGATCGGTAGGTGCGATCTCATATATGTCGGAGGCCAATGCCATTAAGCTGTTAAATGAGCGTATCTTATCGCTTTCGTCCTCTATAGCATCTATAAGTATGATGGTTTGAAGCTGTGGAAGCTCATCAAGCAAAGAGCGCACTTTTTTTTCAAAAATGGCTTTGGTCGTCACAAGTGCTTTTGCATCACCCTTTTTCATACGCTGCAAGATTGGCTCAGGGCCAAATTGCGCAAAAAGAGGACATAACACACTGCGATTTTTAAAAATTCCAATTGCGGCAATGTAAAATTCCGGGAGGCGTGTAGTAAGGGTAAAAACACGGTCGCCTTTAGTCAACCCCAAAGATTGCAGCACATTGGCAAACCTGGCACTCTCTTGTTTCATTTTGGCAAAAGTAAATTCACGTTTTTTTCCATCGGCACCCAGCCACACCAATGCGGTCTTTTGAGCCAAGGGGCCATTGGCATGGCGATCTATCATTTCATGGGCAATATTGAGCCCCATTGAAGGCGATCCTTGAAATTCCAAAGCGACATCTTCCCATTGAAAAGCATTATACTCTTTTTCATAATCCATCAAATTAGGACGAACCGAAAAGTTTTTAGGCTCTTTTTTGATCCACTGCGCTTTCATTTGTAGCCTCCAAAAATCATTTTGACGATATGGGCATTTACTGATCATAAAATAGATATTTTTATAACAAAACAATATCTTTTGAAATTATAATAACAAATTGATTGTACCAAAAAAAGATGATTTGCACAATTTTTTTATGATATTTTTTTAGATTTTTTAGATTTTTTTTGGCAGATCAAAATATGTAGCAACATACCCAAAGCCAACCGTTTAAGATGCATAAAGTTATAATACCGCTATGAAAAACCTCTACAATGCACTACAATTAAAACAATTATACATACTTCGTTCATTGGGATATAATTATAGCGATATCTCTCCTTATAAAGAAGATGAGATATCGTTGCAATTACCTCAAAATATGCAAGAACTTAGAAAGCTGGTATCAAAATGCCACCTTTGCGAACTTAGCAAATATCGCAAAAATGTAGTTTTTGGCGAGGGTAATACAAATGCCAAGATACTATTTGTAGGCGAAGCCCCAGGGGGCAGCGAAGATGAATCAGGCAAACCTTTTGTGGGACGAAGCGGAGATATGCTTGACAAGATCATAACCAACGTTATAAATATATCAAAAGAAGATATATTTATAACCAACATAGTAAAATGCCATCCTCCCAAAAACCGTGAACCAAACTCTATTGAAGCCCACACTTGCTTGCCCTTTCTCTATAGGCAGATAAAACTTATCAAGCCAAAAATAGTAGTAGCTTTAGGAGGTACTGCATATCATTATCTCACCGGAGATGAAACTAAAATGTCAAAAATCAGAGGTATTGCAATAGAAAAAGACGATTATACGATCGTGCCTACGTATCATCCAAGCTATCTGCTTAGAAATCCGTCACACAAACATGAAGCTTGGGAAGATTTTAAAAAAATTAAACAGCTATATGACGCTTTGCCCCGATGATCAGGGGCAGCTTTCGTCATATTTAAACTAAGATCACAATGCGCAAGAATTTACTATAGACTCTATCTTGCCGACTATACTCGGGTCTTCTAAAGTTGAAGTATCTTGCGTTATCGCTTCACCTTTAACGATAGAGCGCAATATTCTTCTCATTATTTTTCCTGATCTCGTCTTTGGAAGATCTGGTACAAATACCACATCATCACACACTGCAATAGCACCGATCTCTTGTTTGATGATACTATTTATCTCTTTGACCAATGCCATCTCTTCTGCCATAGTATCTTCGTTCTTGAGCACGACATAAGCAAAAATTCCTTCTCCTTTTATAGGATGAGGCTTACCTACTACTGCCACTACTGCAACTGCTGTATGTTTTTTGATAGCTGCTTCCACTTCGGCTGTACCCATGCGATGGCCGCTAACATTGATAACATCATCGGTTCTGCCTGTGATCGTCATATATCCCTCTTCATCGATCATTGCACCGTCGCCTGTGAAATATACAGCCTTGCCGTCTTTTTTGCAATCCCCAAAATAAGATTTTACAAATCTTTCGCTATCACCCCATATATTTCTTATCATGCTTGGCCATGGTTTTGTGATACACATAAATCCTTTTTCACCTACAGGAGCCGGGTGTCCGTCTTCATCCAAGATCTCAGCCATGATACCAGGAAGCGGGAATGTAGCACACGCAGGTTTTATAGGAGTTGCAAATGGAAGCGGAGATATCATATGTCCACCGGTTTCAGTCTGCCAATATGTATCCACGATAGCACATTTGCCGCCGCCTATCTCATCATAATACCATTTCCAAGCAGCCGGATCTATAGGCTCCCCTACTGTTCCTAGGATTCTTAGGCTTGAGAGATTATATTTTTTAGGTTCATCGGCTCCCATTTTGTGAAGCAATCTTATAGCAGTAGGTGCGGTATAGAATTGATTTATTTGATACTCTTCCACCATCTTCCAGCATCTTCCGGCATCAGGGAAAGTAGGAACACCTTCGAACATCACTGTAGTTGCCCCGGCAGCCAAAGGACCATAAACTATATAAGTATGCCCTGTGATCCAACCCACATCGGCTGTACACCAGTATGTATCATTATCTTTAAGGTCAAATACCCATTCCATGGTCATTTGTGCCCATAGAATATATCCTGCGCTGCTGTGCTGTACGCCTTTTGGTTTGCCGGTACTTCCGCTTGTATATAGCAAAAATAGCGGATCTTCGCTGTCCATGATTTCACTTTCACAAATAGGTGATTCATTTTTGATAAGTTCATTATATGAGTAGTCTCTTCCTTCTACCCACTCTACATCTTCACCGTTTCTCTCTACTACGCAGACTGCTTTGACACATTCGCATCCGCTTTTTAAGGCATCATCCACTACAGGCTTAAGCATATACGGAGAACCTTTGCGGAACGCTCCGTCTGCTGTAACTACCAATTTCGCCTCTGCATCGATAATTCTATCTTTTAATGCTTCTGCGCTAAATCCTCCAAAAACTATAGAGTGAATAGCGCCTATTTTTGCACACGCAAGCATGCTGATAGCAGCTTCCGGGATCATTGGCATATAAAGCACTACTCTGTCGCCTTTTTTAATATCAAATTGATTTTTAAATAAATTGGCGGTTTTATTCACTTCATATGAAAGTTCACGGTAAGTAATAATTTTTTGATCCCCGTTATCCCCTTCAAATATAATAGCGGCTTTATTTTTCTTTGTAGCGATATGTCTATCTACACACTGATGAGCAACATTGAGCTGTCCGCCCTCAAACCATTTATAAAAAGGTGCTTCAGACTCATTTAAGACTCTGTCAAACGGTTTAAACCAATCAATTTTTTCTTTTGCAAAGCGGCTCCAAAACCCTTCATAATCATCCTTTGCTTCATTCATAAGAGCATTATATTCCTCCATGCTCTTTATTGCCGCAAATGGCATATGTTCTTTATTCGGGTAATATTTTTCTTCTAACACTTCTTTTCTCCTTTTATCGTAGTGAATGGCTATGTTGTAATTTAAGATACATCATGGCTGTCATTATGGCATCATTAAGCGCATCGTGACATTGCAGCCTCGGCAATGCCAAAGCGTCCAAAATTGTATCAAACCTCAGGTCTATATTTCCTTGCGGGATCAATGATATTTTTTTATCATAATAAATCGAGGAAACATCTTGCTGTTTATTTGGTAAATAAATGCCTAGCATTGGTTTGATATAGCGATTTATCATTGCGACATCAAATTCCAGATAATATCCTATTAGTGTACGATTTCCGATAAAATACAAAAACCGTTCGATCCCTTCTTCTATTGTGATCGCACCTTTTAGATCACAATTTCTTATTCTATGAACCTTTATACTCTCCTGAGAAATAAGGCTTTCTTGTTTAATATAAATATGCAAAGCCTCATTGGTCAGTATTCTATTGCCTTTGATCTTGACTGCTCCGATAGAGACAATATTGTCTTTTTTGCAATCAAGTCCCGTAGTCTCTGTGTCAAATACCACAAATTCATCCGGAGGCGGATCATCAAATAAAAAGGTGAAACGCTCATCTTTAAGCTTTCTTTTTTGCCAATAATTCTTGAATGAACCAAACATCATCCCACCATTGATAATTGAAAATGATAAGAAACTATTTTCCTAAAATGCGCTACGGTTTTTAGTGCATCTTTGAGCAGGTCTCTTTCCATTTTGCCCAATTGGGACAATGAAATATAGTTGCTTATGACTTTTTTGGTATTGTATTGTTTGAGCTGTGCATGCAGCCTTAAAGTATTGATAACCTCTAAAGCTTCTATCATAGCTTGTGCATCTTCCCTGCTTAAAAAACCATTATTATTAAGTTCTTTGATGCGCTCATATGTATTTGTTACTCCTAAACCTTGCTCCAAAGCGAGTGCCCTTACACCGTGTATCATTGGAAAAAGAGCTGTTTTTTTGATATCTATCTCATTTTTATGTTCTTTATGCAAAGTCAAAAATTGCGAAAAAAGGCCCAATGCCGAATCAAAATTTTCTATAGATTTGGCAAAATGTCTTATCAATATAGGATATTGTTGCACTTTATTTATCAATTCTTCCCTAAGATCTGTATGCAACGATTTCTTGCCGGCGATACAAACTGAATCAAAAAATATAGCCATATCCATTATGTAATTTGGTGTGGGATTCTCTACCCACAAGTCAAACAATTGAGCATAATCTGCAACATGCTGTCTCCACTTAGGATTGATCACCATCACATTGCCTTCGCATCTTGGAAATCCGATATCATCCAATGCTTCTATAAATGAAAGCGATATCTTCTCCACATCATCAGGTATAAATCCATCTGCAAATACAAAGGCATTATCCTGGTCAGTACGCAAGATCTGCTCACCTCTTCCTTCGCTTCCCAAAAGTATCAAAGCACAATGTTCGTGCCACTCCTTTGGTATTATAAAATCAAAAAGCTTGGTATAGGTTTTTTTGTTTATCTCTGAAACCAATTTAGCTATATAACGACTCTTAACCCCTTTTGAATGCAAGGCCTCTATCATGATAATAACGCGTTTTGAGGCCTCTATAGTAGCTTCCAGGCTAGCTGCATTTTCGATTTGAGCCGTCACAAGGTGGGTTTGATTTGAAAAAAAACTTACCAGGTCAATGAGTTCGAGCATACCTACTGGTTCAGACTTATCATTTAAAACAGGAAGATGCTTGATAGAGTGCTGTGTCATAAGCAAAAGCACATTAAAAAGCAGATCCCCCTCTTTTGCACTAATAATTGGACTGGTTTGTATTTGCCCGATCGTTGTTAGGCCTTGCTCGTCTTTATGCAAAATATAATGGCGCAAATTCGTGTCTGTTACTATGCCGAAATTATTTTGATTGCGTACAAGCAGAGCACTCACCTTTTGTGATTCCATCATTTGAAGTGCCTTTTTGATATCTGATGTATGTTCCACGATACAAACATCTTGCAAAATATTTTTTTCCAACCTTGAAACCATTAGATCGCTCATGGAAGAATATTCTTGTTTTTCTTTTAACAGATCGGCACGTTCTACTAATGAAGCAATAAAATAATCCCTAAATGCATGATTTTTTTCGCAAACAGCAAGAAAAATATGTTTTGGTATCTCATAGCAGATCAACTCTTCGCTAACAATATAGCGTTCATTGGATGGATGTTGTTTGAGGTGTTCGATTCCCCCAAAAGAATCGTGTGTATCATATACATTGATAAGCTCATCATCGTGATATGCCTCCACACGTCCTTTTATGATTATGTACAGCACCTCAAATGCATGGCCTGCTTCTACCAGTATTGTCTCCAAAGGATAATATGCGATCTGTCCCGCATACTCAAATTCCTTAATTGCTCCGGCATCCAATAAAGAAAAAGGCGGATATGCTTGTAAGTTTTTCAACAATTCCATCATTAAAAGTGACTCCTTTATGCCAAAGCCCATCTTGGGCATTGGCTAATTGGGTTAATGAGACGATGCACCTTCAGCACCTATACCGGTTTGAGAGCGGATGTTTTGCGCATCATACGCTTCGATTTCTTTGGCTGCTGTTTCACTTTTATCTGTGATAGAGAAGAACCAAATAGCCACAAATGCCACAGTAACAGAAATCAATGCAGGATATTTTGAAGGGAAAATAGCTTCTGCATTTTTAAACACATCTACCCAAACTATTGGGCTCAAGATAACTAAAACAATAGCCGTAATAAGCCCTAACGCTCCTCCTATTACTGCCCCTCTAGTAGTTAGTTTTTTCCAAAACATAGCGAGGAAAAGTACAGGGAAATTCGCAGATGCAGCAATTGCAAATGCAAGCCCTACCATGAAAGCAATATTTTGTTTTTCAAAAACAATACCTAGGAAAATAGCAATGATCCCTAAAGCAATTGTAGCAATTTTTGAAATTTTCATTTCATTTGCTTCGTCTATTTTACCACGCTTAAAGACATTTGCATACAGATCATGCGAAATTGCAGATGCTCCTGCAAGTGTCAATCCAGACACAACGGCCAAAATAGTTGCAAAAGCAACGGCTGAGATAAAGCCTAGGAAAAAGTTGCCCCCTACTGCGTGCGATAAATGAATAGCTGCCATATTATTACCGCCCAAGATCGGAGCTCCGCCTTCAGCTGCTTGCTTGGCAACATCAAGATAATGCGGATTGTTAAGTACCATTACTATAGCACCAAATCCGATAATGAAAGTAAGGATATAAAAATACCCGATAAAACCTGTGGCAACAAAAACAGATTTACGCGCTTCTTTTGCATCTGCAACCGTAAAAAATCTCATCAAAATATGAGGCAGGCCCGCAGTTCCAAGCATCAAGCCAAGTCCGAGCGAAATCGCTGAAAAAGTATCCGGTACAAGTCCGCCTGGGCTCATGATCGCATCATGTTTTGGATGAACACTTACTGCACTGGCAAATAATGATTCAAAACTAAAATTAAACTGCATCAATACTGCAAGTGCTATAAAAGAAGCCCCCGCAAGAAGCAAAACGGCTTTGATGATCTGTACCCAGGTAGTTGCCAACATTCCACCGAATGTAACATACAACACCATAAGTGTTCCGACTATAATTACTGCCCATGAGTAAGGAAGCCCAAATAACAATTGTATCAATTTACCCGCTCCAACCATTTGTGCTATCAGATATATGATAACCGTTGTGATAGATCCTGCAGCAGCTAGTGTTCGGATAGGTATTTGCTGCAAGCGGTATGCCACTACATCGGCAAATGTATATTTACCGAGGTTGCGAAGCCTCTCAGACACCAAGAACAAGATCAATGGCCATCCTACCAAAAATCCTATAGAATAGATAAGTCCATCAAATCCTGCCCCATAAACCAATGCCGAAATTCCCAAGAAGGAAGCAGCAGACATATAATCCCCTGCGATCGCCAAACCATTTTGAAAACCTGTGATCCCTCCGCCTGCTGTATAAAAATCCTTTGCTGTTTTGGTGCGTTTAGCCGCCCAGTATGTGATCCCAAGAGTACCAGCCACAAAAACAAGGAACATTATGATCGCGGAAATATTGAGAGGCTGCTTTTGCACCTCTCCGCTGAGAGCTTCGGCACCAAATACCGCAAGGCTGAGTGCCAAAGATAAAAAAAGTATCTTCTTCATATTTTTCCTTTATTTGAGTGAATTTTTAATATCTTGAGTAAGAACTTCAAATTCACCATTGGCTCTTTTTACATAAATACCCGTCAATATAAACGAAAGGACAATAATGCCTATTCCCACAGGAATCCCCACGCTTATTACGCCATCACCTATTTTTGCCCCCAATAAAGCCGGCTCAAATGCTATCACCAATACAAATGCATAATACACTACCAAAATTACAATTGAAAGTGTCCATGCAAATTTGCTTCGCTTAGACACCAATTCTTGATATTTTGGATTAGAAAGAATCTGATCTACTGTATCTTTTTTCATTGCTTATCCTTTTAAAAATTATAGTTAAATATTACCCTATATTCATCCCAGTCCAAACCAGGCTTGAAATCTATCGGATAATTTGCCCTCAACCTGATCTCCGCATTTTTTGCAAGAGAGTAAGTCATATCAAAGCCGCTCTCTGATGCTTTGAATGCTGTATTGGTATAAGTGTTATTTGCACCTATATCAAATGCAGTATAGTATACAGAGGCCAAAAGCGGAAGCCCTAAGTTTTTGAAATTATAGCTTGCTCCGACTTTCCACGAATCAGTATCGGCAAAGAATTGATGTCTAGTTGCCATTGCCTGAGTGAATGCAGGCATACCGCCCCATGGAGTAATTATACCGCCTTTTGTTGCAGGACTGTTATCGCTTGATCCTGTTTGCGAATAAGCTGCATAGATGCCCATATCGCCATAATTAGCACCGAGCTTGGCAGCCCAGAAGTTACTGTCCACATTTCCGGCAAGACTATCGCCTACATCAGACTCATTGATATATTGCGCAGAAGCGTTTAGCTTAAGCGATTCTGTAGCATTCCATCCATAATCAGCCTGAAGATATAGGGCATTTAAAATATCATATGCATAGTAATCCCATGCTTGAAGCTTTAGTCCAGGCATACCGCTATATACAACAGCTGCCACGCTCACGCCGTCCGTGTTTACATCTCCGCCAAGGGCCACATTGCCCATATCACGAAACCTGCCGCTGGTTGCATCGGCAAAACCCAGTCCATAGCCGCTTTGCAAACCCAAAGGGCCTGCAGGAGCATATGCATTTCCAAAAGTCCCGACGCTTTCTTTGGTTACATGAGCTGCGATTAGCGTAGTATCCTTGAGATCGGTATTACTAACAACTACCGCCTCAAAAAGGCTGGCCAGCATTCTAGCATCGTCAGCACCTGCTAATGGCGTATCAAGTTTTTGACGGCCTATTTTGATATTTGTATTATTAAGTTTATAGTTAGCATATAGCTCGCCCATAAAAGTATAAGAATCAAAATTATCACCAAACAATGACGGATCATAACTACTTGCCGTATGCGGATCATCCCCATGAATTTCCATAAAGTTGGTACTATATACTCTTGCACCCAGACTAAGGCCGTTCCAAGCAGCCGTCTCGTAACCCAAATGCCCCCCAATTGCCAATGAATTACGATTATTCTCCAAAGTCCCACTAAAGGTACGATCGATATAAAAAGTCCTAAACTGCCCAGAAAATTTACCGTTGTCAAATGCTTCACCGATAGTATCACCGATTGCTGTGTTGTTAGCAAGCAACAGTGCGGTTAGCAAACTCAAATGAATTTTGTACATTTTCATCTTCCTCCTTCCTTTTTTATAAAGTTTCACAGGATAATTATGAATGAGCATCATAGCATTAACATAGCATGGAGTTTTTTTAATGAAAAAAATTAAAAAAATATTTTAAGTGTAACCTTTAGTGACATTTTATGCGTGAAATATACTTTTTAGGCGATATCCAACACCTTTGATAGTTTCGATAATATCTTCTTTTAAAACTTCTCTGACACGGTGCATCTCTGCTCTGATGGTAGCGTTATCGATATCACTGCGATCCCACACCCTATAGCGCAATTGATCAAAATCAACAATTTTATGATGGTTTAATGCCAACAATTCCATGATCTGTGCTTGTTTTTGGGTGAGAACTTGCTCTTCACCGTCAAAAAGCAATCGTTTGTTATCAAGATCATAAGTATACATTTTACTAATATTGACGTGATGTTTTGTGCATATTTCACCTCTTTTTATAAGCCTTTCGATATGAAGGGTCAATTCTTTGAGATGAAAAGGTTTTTTGAGATAATCATAACATCCCAATTCATACGCTTGGGATATCTGCTCTATTTGGGTAATTGCACTTATAAAAATAGTAGGTACAAAAATTTTATCATTTTGAAGCTTTTGAAGCAACTCTAGTCCGTCTATAGATGGTGTATTGATATCAAAGATAAACAGATCATAGCGATGAGGCACGATGTGTTTATATGCTTCTAGCCCATCTTCAAATGCCTCCACGTCATATCCAGTCTCTTGCAGATACTCTGTTATGGCACTTTGCAGCATCGGCTCATCTTCTAGCAGCAGCACTCTCATACATCTTCCTTTGTTAGCGAAAAATAGTAAGCAAACCTGGTGACAATTTCTGTTGAATCTACTACTATCTTGATAGATTCTTTATCACATATCAGACGAACGATCTCCAAGCCAAGGCCAAGTCCTAGTTCGCTGCTTTCTTCGCGATGAAAAGGATAAAAGATCTTTTCTACATCTTCTATCTTTTTTTGTGAAACTGTTATGAATTCAAGAATGATATTTTCTTGATCTTGATATAACGCCACCTTGATATCACTCTCTTTTTTAGCGTATTTGATGGCATTTGAGAGATTATTGTCTATAAGCCGTTGCAATTCAAGCGGATTAAAATATATCATCACGTCATTTTGAATATTTGACCAAATCGCATGGTTATTCGCTTTTGCTATCTCGCTGAAAAAATCGATACGCTGGTATAAAAAATCACTCATATCAAGCCACTCTTTTTTATACTCCATACGATCTCTTTTTACCATATATGTCAGGTCGTCATATATAGTAGCTATCATTTTTGTGGCTGCTTCTACTTTTGATATATATTCATTTTCGTCATATTTCATTTTATATATATCTAAATGCATCAAAATAACCGCCAAAGGCGTATTTATCTCATGGATGGAGTGTTTGATAAAACTATCTTGAGCTTTTACCAAAGATTCGCTATAACTTTTGGCTTGTTCTAGCAATATATTTTTTTCGGATAGGTCTTTTGTTTTTTGTTTGACTTTTTGCTCCAACAATACATTTATGTCTTGAAGTTTGTTTTTTCGTTTGTGGATCTCATCGACCATACTATTTACATTGCCGACCATGCTTTTAAATTCGCTGAGCATCATCTCATTTTCATCGATCAATATATGCTCTTTGGCAGCCCTGGCAAAGAAGTCTTGAAAGGTGCTTACTTGTTTGGTGATGATATAGTGTACTACCCAAGCCCAGATAAGTGCAAAACCAAATATTATAACGCCTAGAGATAAAATCTCCATCATTAGTTTTATCAATCTGGTTTTTAGAGCTTGTTTTCTTTGAGCTATCTCTGATTCAATGTCTGTTTTTTCATTGATGCTAATATTTTGTTCATGTTGCAGCGCGGTTATATAGTTGCTGCGCAATACCTTTGCTTCTCTATCAAAATCATTATATTCTTCATAGATCAAAAGCACCACAAACAACAAAACCAATAAAAACATTACAATTAATCCCCATATGTATGTAGAAGTAATTGTTTTATTTTTGAACATTTTCTGTTTTACGTCAATATGACTTTTTGTACAACATCGAGACCAAAACCGCTCAAGCCCACAAATTCAGTTTCAGCATTTGTTGCCAAAAGGCGGATCTGAGATATGCCAAGGTCTTTTAGTATCTGAGCGCCTATGCCAAACTCTTTTGCTTGTTCGTGAGATATCGTCTTGGTATCCAAAAAGATAAGCACCCCGCCATTGGCTTTGAGATAATCAATCCCGTGCATCAATACCTCAAAGCGTTTTGGAGACAATAAAAGATCACTGTCAAGTCCTATATTATGGAATTTGACATTTGAAAGTGTATGGATCTTATAAAATTGCACCACTTTATGTTTTCTGCCCAAATGGTCTTCATAGTGTATCAATGTTACTTTTGCTCCGTTGATATGTGCTTCTTCTTCTGATATACGATGCACCAATTGCTCATTGGCCAGACGATACTCTACTATATCTGATATATATATGATCGGCAAATTGTGTTTTTTTGCAAATATTTCTAGGTCATCTTTTCGCGCCATAGTACCGTCATCTTTGATAACTTCACAAATAACCCCAACAGGTGCAACACCTGAAAGCTTGCAAAGATCCACAGAGCCTTCTGTGTGGCCTGTGCGTACAAGCACACCGCCATCTTTTGCGATCAGGGGAAATATATGTCCCGGACGCACAAAATCATTTTTATTTGCCATCGGGTGAACCAATCTTTGTATACAGTCACTTCTCTCCAATGCAGAGATCCCCGTACTTGCACTCGCCAGATCTATAGACACGGTAAATGCCGTTTCATGATTAGAATCATTATTTTGTACCATAGGCAATAATTCTAGATGTGAAGCTATATCTGCAGTTAGCGGAGTACAGATAAGCCCTCTGGCTTCTTTGGCCATAAAGTTTACAAGCTCAGGAGTGCTAAAAGTTGCCGCATATACCAAATCCCCCTCATTTTCACGGTCTTCGTCATCCATCATGACGACCATTTTCCCGTGCTTGATGGCATTTATTGCATCTTCTACCCTCTTGATAGATTCTCTCATTTATATATTCCTCTTATTCTATTTAATTATAGGTAATTCATAGTTATCATTATACCTTTTCTCGCTTCAATTTTTAATATTTTTAAAAAAGTTCACAAAAAGGTATTGACATTTTATTAGTTTTGGGCTATAATGCCATCCACATTAGCAATGAGCTTTTAGTTAATTGTTGGGGTATAGCCAAGCGGTAAGGCAACTGGTTTTGGTCCAGTCATTCAGGGGTTCGAATCCCTTTACCCCATCCACAAAAATCGTAAATATTTTACCGCGGGATAGAGCAGTCCGGTAGCTCGTTGGGCTCATAACCCAGAGGTCGTCAGTTCAAATCTGGCTCCCGCAACCAAATCTAGACTTACATTTTTCTAATATCTACAATTTAAAGTTCGAAATACATTTTTTTATCGCGGAATAGAGCAGCCAGGTCAGCTCGTCGGGCTCATAACCCGAAGGTCGCAGGTTCAAATCCTGCTTCCGCAACCAAATCAAAAAACTTACAAGCAATTTATATCAAAAAGTAGAAAGATCTACTAAAGCAACAATCCCTTTATTATAAAAATGTGGGCAACAAAACGGATGACAAGTATCCGTTTTGTTGCCCCCCTATCCAGCTTCGTTTTGCTATAATACGTTTCCAACTATTGCCCACCAGCTGGGCTTTAGAGGCAATTTTTTAAGAAAAAAAACAATCAAATTTAGAATAATAATAACTGTTTTGAACCGATTTTTCTTCAATTTTTTCATTACCCAAAAGTATATTCATCCTCTCATATTGTGAATTTGTGACTGTCAAAGTTCTAATATTACCTTTTTTTGGTAAATTATTTTCTACATATTTTTCATATTTTTGTACCATATCCACACCTTTGCATATGCGCACATATACAGAAAACTGCATCATCATAAAACCATTCTTTATCAGAAACTTACGAAAGAGCGAATACTCTTTTCTATCTTTTTTGGTAGCTGTGGGCAAATCGAAAAACACCATCAATCTCATAAATCTCACCTCATAACTGCTATTCATTTTTCACTCCAGCTTGGCAAGAGCAATCCTTTGGCTTCTTTTGTAAAAGAACAAGACATTAAAGAACTCGATACCACCTCGCACGCATTTATAAGAGTTTCATTCCTATCTCCGATAAAACACCAACTATAAAGAAGTGAAACTATTTCTGTTTTATCGTCTTTTGTCAACATATCAGGCTCTTTTTCCTCTTTAAAAAGATCCCAAATCAGCATATCCACAAATGGACGAAACGGCTCTATGATGTCATCTGCCAGATTAAAGGCATTTAGTTGATTGTCATGAAAGATACCAAGCGCTGGTATAAATCCGCTCGCACTTATGCTTCTGGCAACTGCTCCTCTCATGATAGCATAGCCGTAATTTAGCGCACTATTTCTCTTGCATAGCCCGCCTCTTACAAAATCCTCAAAAAGTCCTTTCCAGTAGATACAAGCTGCCTGTGCTTCACGGTTGCCGACATCGCCGCTCGTCACAGCTGAAGCGATGGCTCTTAGCTGCATTGTACTCTTATCTGCGCCTGCAAGCTCAAGTACTTTTGCCTGATTGTATATCTTTGCTTTGATGATCGATTGCCATATTCGCTTCTTGAAAGGCTCACTCCAAGCTACTTGATACCTAACGGTTTTACTATGTCTTGAGTGTGTTCCAAACGGCATGAGTAGTCCATTTGGAGTGTGAGTTTCGTCGCATACATATACGACTACGCTCTCGCTTGATAGTTTTGTTAAAAGCGATGATGTTAGTGTGCATTGCGTAGTTTCAATGATCAAAGATGCAAGGTCGCTAATGGGTATTTGGACATCTTCTTGATCTTTTCTTTGTAGAATTAGATTGTTATTCCTTGAGCTTAACCTGCAAGGGTTTGAGATGATGATAGTTTTCCAACTCATATCAACTCACTTTATTTAACTTGTCTTTTCTCACTCCTCTTTTTCTTTCGTCTCTCAAGCACGCCGTTTCTTTTGGCTTCTTGCGGAATTGTTCCTAGCCGTTTTTCACCTTTGACTTCATGATAATAGCCCAATGGATCAATAGTATATTTTTTGATATATACTAAAGTTTTTGAACCATATCTAGCAATACTATCCCCTTTTGGTGTACCATCTTTATTTTTATCACGCGAAAAAATCTCATTTTCTGAATTATCAACATTTTCCAAAACAATTTGAGCCGTGGAACTAACAACTTGTGACAAATACCCTTTTATAACTATCGATGGTCGTGATGGCGTTTGTTTAGTTTTAATTTCAACTATATCTTCTTTGTGAATAGAAAATAAAAATTCAAATGAATCATCTATCTCATCCCATTCTTGATATGATTTTAATGCAACAATCGCTCTATTTGGCAATTCATCTTTGGCAAAATCTGCGACATATATTGGAACAAGGTAGTATTTGCCATCTTTTGTAAAGACATCTACACGCGGCATATCGCCATTGTCGCACATTCCTTTGCCGTCATTGATACTTACACCTTTTCCTTTGTACTTTTTTGGACTCTGAATCGTCTCTTTGTGTGCTGCACCTGTCACACTTGCGCGCGGTGGACGGCTAATCAAAAGCCTATTGACCTCTTTTGAATTTTTAAGTATCTCTTTTTTATCTAAAACAATGGCAGATTCCACAGCAATTCTAAAATTCTGCATTGGGGGTTTAAATACCAATTTTTCTTTTGAGTGCTTTAACTCTTTTTGATTATAAAAATTTGAAAGTTTTTGAACCATACTTGGAGTAGAAAAAGCGATCACGATAGCATCTATAGCATGATGATAGTGCAAACTTCTATCTTTCATGAATCCTTCTATCCATCTACCCCTAAGCTCGCTTGTAAGCTTTCCACTCCTTACTTGCACCCTCAGTCTATCATCATCATTGGCTAATTTCCAATAATTCTCACAGTAAGTTTTAATGGCTTTTGCCATATATCTCGTATCATTTAGGTTTCTTGTCAAAAACTCTTTTTGGGAATTTTCATCAAAATTCTCTTTTAAAAGCCTGGTGACCTTGGTATTGCCGAGCTTGGCACGGTTTATACTTGTATCAATCCTTTGTTTGAATTTTTGCCAAACCAGCTCATCTCTGCCAAGCCACTCAAACGGTGTTTGGTTGGTTTTATTTTGATTTGCACTTGCCAGACAAAGAACTTTGTTTGCATAACTATCATCGGCACTTTTACTGCGAGGCAATATATGGTCTATTTCACAATAACCATCGTCAAAAAGTCTCTCTAAGCTTATCGGCTCGCCTGTATAAACACATCTGCCATCTTGATCATCATATAATCTTTTTTTGAGAATATTTTTTTTATTTGGGGCAATATTTTGTCCACCAAAATTTTCATCCAGCCAATCAGCAACCGCTTTGCGTTCTTTTTCATTTTTATATTGGCTATCTTTTATTCTTTTTATTTGATCTTTTGTGTTAACTTCTCTTGCAAGTTCAAAATGGACTTTGTCAAATGAGCCATATTTGCGCACAAGGGCATTGGCAACTTTGCGAAACTCTGCAAATGCCCTAATAACTGTTGGGTTGAGTATGGCAATATCTGTATCTTTTAATGGAGGCAAAAGTTCACTTTTTTCGTTTGTTGACTTTGGCAATAAACCATTTTCAAGTGCATATCTCAATGCCTCATCATATCGAATCGTATTTTCTCTCATTAGATCATATATAGTTCTTATGGCTTTTATAGAGAGATTATTAAAATCTTGAAAAGATATAATAGATAGCTTCTCAACTAGATCATTATCTATAATTTTTGACAATTTATCTTTTTTTTGCATTTGATCTTTATGGTATGTCAATATCTTTACAACTTCATCTGCTTTATCAATATCAGATATAAATGTATCAAAGCCATCCAAAAGAGCATCTTTTAGCCTTGCGTGCCCCTTTAGGCTTATCCATTGTTTTTTCTCTGCCTCAGTTTTATCAAATTCCCACTCTTCAATACTATTTTCATTATTATTTTTAGATTTTTTTGGTTTACTTTTATATGTTAAGCCTTTAAATATTTGATTTTCATTTAACCCTAAAATTTTTCGTAAATGCTTATATTCTAACTTTTCTTTTGTTGTAGCAAAATCCATAAGTTCACCAATATCTTTGAGTTCTACAATTTTTTGTTCATTGCCAAAATTATCAATAACTACCGTACTAAAAAATTTACCGATGGCAACAAATCTTTCTGCGCTTATAGAACATTTAGGAGCTCTTTTTTCGTTCACAAAATAAGTACAGTTTCCAACCATATGTTCTATACCTTGCATCGGTCTAACATAAAATGCAATATTTTTATATGATTTTTTTAACTCTTCGGTCGCTATTGTACTTCCCAGTATTTTTTGTGTTTCAAAAATAGTATCAACCTCTTGAACTAAAAAATCACGTGGAATCGAGATCTCATAATCACCACTTTTATTTCGTTTTTTTTTGATTTAATCCGCGCTCACTCCATAGCCATTCGCCAACCGTCCTATATCCTGCATTTTGAAATTTATTTCTTAATTCTGCTCCGGCTTTTTTGACTTTGCCGCTCTCCTCGTCGTTTTCTTCATCTCCAATAAACTTAAATCCCCGATGTTTTGCTATATGAACTAAAACTCTTGAAAGTTCATTATTATCAAGAACTCTTTTTAAAGCATCAGATCTCAACTGCCATACATCAACTCTATTTTTAGCAGAATTAAACATTCCATTTTCTATATCTAAATCACTCTTTAAAAGCAAACCTTTGGATATTAGTAAATTTTTGATCTCATTCATTCTTGTACGACGACGTTTAATCACCCTCCTGATTCCTCTTGCGTCTCGTCTTGCTTTATTTGGAGATTCTTTTTCTTTTGGAGTTTCAGCAGCAGTAAAAAGTCTTACCCCACAATCTACTATTTTATTATTTTTGTCATCTTGTTTGTCATATTCTACAACAGCCCAGCCAAGCGAACTAATGCCTAAATCAATCCCCAAAATTCTTTCAACCATTTTTTATCATTTAATAAAAAATTTAGTCTTATTTTATTATAATAACATATTGTAGCACAACGAAGCTGGATACTTACAGGGCTATAATAAGAGGTTAGAAGCTCCTCGTAAAGCTCTATTCTACGGAATATCTTTAAAAGCTTCGTCTCTATCTTAAGTCCAATCACAAAAATATAACAATTTGCAATATTTTTAATACCATATTGTCTTACATGCTATACTTGCTTATTATTTAACGAGGCAAAATTATGGCAAAGAAAAAAACTCTATTTGAATGTCAATCAAGCTTTGTATTATCTATCCATTTTGTTGGACTCATTGTAAAACTATTAAGTCCTGCTTCTTTTTTAAACCTGTCGAATTCGACGGGTTTAAAATCTGGATTATTTAATTGTTCCCAAATACCTAAAAACTCTATTGTATTACGATTTCGAAGCCAATTTCGAATAATATCATTAGCATCTTTTGAATCTTTGTATTTTGCAATATCTGTTATAGATATATAATCGTTTTCATTAAATTTTAATGTCGCTATTTCGTTTTTTAATACACTTATCTTTGCCATAAATCACCTCTCATTTATAAGTTTCTTTCTATTTCGCAATATCAATCAGCTTGGGTTAGTGTCTTTGTTATTTTATTGCAATATTCAAAACAATAAAAAAAGTATTACATTTTGACATATTTTTAAATCACACACAATTTTTTATCCTATAATTTATCATAACAAGGAGTGGTTATGGCAAAGAAAAAAACTCTATTTGAATGTCAATCATGCGGATTTCAAAGCCCAAGATGGATCGGCAAATGCACAAACTGCGGTACATGGGACTCTATGATGGAGCTTAGCTCTGCTCAGATCGAAATACTAAAAGAGATATCAAGCTCATCATCATATAGTACCAAAGCTATGCCCATTACAGACATAATCCAAGATGAGTTTCATAGATTTGCAAGCGGGAGCAGCGAGCTTGATCTTGTCCTTGGTGGGGGCATCGTGCAAGGCTCACTAACGCTCATCGGCGGAAGCCCCGGGATCGGCAAATCCACCCTGCTTCTCAAAATAGCAGGCAATATCGCCAAAAGCAAAAAAGATGTGCTATATGTTTCAGGTGAAGAGTCTCTAGGTCAGATAAAACTAAGAGCCGATAGGCTTGATGCAAACAGTCCAAACCTATTTTTGCTTAGTGAGATAAACTTATCAAACATACTAAGTGAAATCATCCAAAAAGAATATGGCTTTATAGTCATAGACTCCATTCAAACTCTATATAGCGATGAGCTGCCCTCAAGCCCTGGATCTGTGGCGCAAGTGAGAAGTGTCACTTTTGAGCTTATGCGTATAGCAAAGAGCCATGATATACCTATATTTATCATCGGCCACATCACAAAAGACGGCTCCATTGCCGGCCCTAGGGTGCTGGAGCATATGGTAGATACAGTGCTTTATTTTGAAGGAGACAGCAATAGCGAACTTAGGCTTCTAAGAGGATTTAAAAATCGTTTTGGCTCTACAAACGAGGTCGGTATATTTGAAATGAACAAAAACGGCTTAAATGATGCCAAGACAATTGGGAGCAAATTCTACAACAAGTCCAAGCTCCAAGCAGGCTCTGCGCTGACAATTTTACTCGAAGGTAGCCGGCCGATAGTTGTAGAGATACAAGCTCTTGTCGCTGAGAGTTACGGAGGGGCTAGACGAAGTTCCACAGGATTCGACAACAACCGCCTATCTATGCTCTTAGCTCTTTTAGAAAAGAAACTCGACCTGCCGCTAGGAACTTATGATGTATATATCAATGTCAGCGGCGGTATCAAGATAAATGAACCGAGTGCCGATCTAGCTGTCATTGCAGCTATTTTGAGCAGTTACCGTAACCGGGAGCTTAGCTCTAAAACCGTATTTTTGGGAGAAGTCAGCCTAACAGGTGAGATACGTGATGTGAGCAATCTATCTTTAAGACTCAAAGAGATGCAAACTCAAGGATTTAGCAAAGCCATCATCCCTGCCAAACCTTTGGAAGAATCGGCTATTAAACACTTTATAGCTGAAGATGTCGCAAAAGTAGTCGAATGGATGTTTGAGTAGATTTATGATAAACTTACATTCATGAAAATAGGAACAGACATCATAGCCATTAGCAGGATAGAAAAAGCTCTTGAGAAATTCGGAGACAGCTTCAAAGAGAGATTTTTATGCGAAGATGAGATAAAACTCACCAAAAGGGCTGCTTCGATAGCTGGATTTTGGGCAGCCAAAGAGGCCATCAGTAAAGCATTTGGCTGCGGAATAGGAAGCGAGCTTGGCTTTCATGATATCATTATCTCAAAAAATGCCAAAGGCGCGCCATGTTTTACGCTAAGCCAAAAAGCGGCTCTCAAATTTCCCCACCATACAAGCTCACTTTCCATCAGCCATGACGGAGGATTTGCTATAGCTGTTGTGGTTATTAGTGATTAGTTGTTGGTTGTTAGTGATTGATTGCAGGAATGGCGTTTCATATATAAAATAATCTCATTTAGCGCTCCTTGAAAGCCATGCTTGTGGCAGTAGTACAAAAGCGAGTGTGTGCGATTCGCGATAATGACGATTTTTGTGCTACTTTTATAAAGGGTAGTAAAAAGAAAATAATAAAGATACGGTTTCTTTGAAACATCGCCTTTGGTTTCGAACCTAAAATAGTGAAGCAGTTCACTATTTTTTAAAGGTTCTCATCCTCCACCTACGAAGTGAAGCAGCTCGACTTTGTCGTTTTTATTTAGCAAATGGGTATCCCATTTATCTTTTTTGACAATCTCCATATTTACTGCCGCTGCCATAACCTGCACCTTTACCCCAAGAGAATCTATGAGCTTAGTTATGGTTGTGCCCTGCGCTATTTCTTTGGATTCTCCATTTACGATTATCGTCATTTTTAAAAATCCTATTTTTTATTTTACTATATCACAAAGAGCGTGAAAATCATATGAAATATTTCAATATCATTCTTCTTCGTATTTTTCGACTTGATAAGTGAGTATTTCCGGATGTTTTGATAGGCAATTTTGATCCAAATTTGCCTTAAGACACAAACTTCCAAAAAATAGATCAAAATCAGGCAATTGCTCCCACACTTGAGGCAAATACGTCGCTCCGCGCCCTCCATATCGAAGTACGACACCGTCTTTGAACGGTGTGATCTTTGTTTTTAGATCATCAATATCTTTATACAAAACCTCTTTTGGTTCAGAGAGGATGGAGACTTCTACTTTGATACTTTTTAGATCATCAGAAGTAAGCGGCATAAATCTCGGATCATGCAAAGCAGCCGATTTGGCATTGAGTATAATATCTTCATATAATGGGCGATAAGCTTGGATGGACCCTATGCAGCCTCTAAGCTGCATAGAAGGAGCAGTATTTATAGTGACAAATGATGCACCTTTTTGTCCAAGCTCGGGATATTTTTTAAGAGCATCGTCAAGGTCAAAGCTGCTCTTGAGTCCCAAAGCAGCCATGATAGCATTTCTAGCCAAAGATGTGACTATTTCATTCATTTTTTACTCCTTTTTAGGCAAATTTTTCATCCCGCAGGGTAGTTTGCTATAATGTTGCAACAACGAAGTCGCACCTATATTTTTTTTTGCATAAGCCAGCTGGCAAGGCGTAGCTCCTTGTTTGTTTTTCAGATCAACAGCAGCTCCATTATCTATCATAAATTGTATCATATCCGTATCACCTCTAAATGCTGCTTGATGAAGAGAGGTCATGCCGTATTTGTTTGGTATATCCATATCGGCTTCTTTAGTAATGAGGAGTCTTGCAATTTTTGTCTGTTTTTGTCCTATAGCATAATGCAGCGGCGTTAGGCCGTTATTGTCCTGTATATCAATATCAGCACCTTTATTTAACAGTTTTTCAACGGTATCCATTTGTCTCATCTTCACGGCAAGATGCAACGGAGCGATACCGGCACGAGAAGATTTTTCTATATTTTGGCGCTTATTTATTTCTATGTCTATTTTTTTTGTATCACCTGCATAGATAGCTTCATGCAAAGATGTCCAGCCATTAATATTATCTCCAACTGCCAACAACGGCAAAAATAAAATTATCAATCTTTTTTTCATTTAAAAACCTATTTTTATTTAAATATAACATAATATCTTTGAAATTGCAATCCTGGAATACAAGTAATTGATTTTATTTATTTAATTCTCATAAAAAAATAATAAAAAAAACACTTTATTCCTTAAAATATCTAAAAATTTTTGTTATAGTTAATTTTTGTTATGTTATAATCATTATATTTTATTTAATGAGGCAAGCAATGTTGAACAATCAAAATCAAGATCGTAGAAATTTTATCTCAAAATTTTTAATTGTCGGTGCGGGTGTTGTAGGCTTAGTGTCATCAGGAGAAGCTGGAAGAAGAAACGGGGGCGGCTCAGGAGGTACTGCCACTTTAACGAGTGAACAAAAAGACCATTTGCTTTTTATTTATCAAGAAGAGAAAGTAGCTAGAGATGTATATATTACTCTTGGAAAAATATATCCGTCTGAAAATACATTTGCCAATATTCAACTTTCAGAACAAAGACACATGAATGCCGCTAGAAATTTGTGCATCAAGTATGGCGTGAATATCACAGGAATCGATGAAAGCGTAGTTGGCCAATTCATATTGCCGCCTCTTCAAGAACTTTATAATACTTGTATATATGAAGGTAAAAAATCACAATTAAATGCTGTAAAAATAGGCGAATTAATTGAAATTACAGACATAAAAGACTTGCAAGAAGCCTCAGTAGGTATGCCAACAGATGTTGTTAATGTATATAGTAACCTTGAAGAAGGAAGCTATAATCACCTTGAAGCATTCCAAACTGCGATCAGAAGACTTTCTTGATATACAAAGATATCAAGCCTTGCGATCTTGTTTTGTCATATTATAAGCTGCTATATAGCGGCGATTTGGCAAACCTTAGTAAAATAATGACACGGTCGTCTTATTTTATAACGCTAGAATCTTTTGGCTTGAGCCTTGCAATAAGAGATGCGATTTTCAAGGATCTATTGGAAAAGATAAAAGATGATACTTCATCTTTAAAGCAAGTAGAATCCATGCTCTCTAAAGATTTAGCGGCTAGACAATTATCGCCAAAAATAGAGATCGTTGTTACCGAAGAAAATGGCGTAGACAGGAAAAGCGTTCATTACCACGAAGATGGTCAAAAAAAACAGCTTCATTTTTCAAAAGAAAATGAAGAATGGAAGATAAATTATTTTGCCGGCCGAAAATTGGCTTGATTATTTAACCAAATGCACCATCTTAAATCTATCACCCATCATTGTAGGAGCTAAAAGAGTTTTTATCTTGTCTGCTTCTTTGGTATATATCTTTTGGGTCGTTTGCTTTGCAAACTCTCCGAGTATATCAATGATGCCAAATCTAACCAGTGCTCTGGCTTGTGTCTCGTAATGTTTTTTAGAAAATCCTGCAGCTTCAAAAGATTCTATGACGTGTGCAAAATTAACATCATACGTAATATCTGCTTTTTTAAAAGAATTTTCTAAATTTACTTTTTCATCAAAGAGCGGAAAAGTTTGATGTTCTTCGTATATGCGTATAGAAAAATCATTTCTCACATACTCTTCGCCGTAATCAAAAGAGACAAAATCACACCTAGGCAAAGTTGCAACTTCTTTGGCAAAATCCTCATATCCTACTGCAACTTCACCGACTCTAAGCCGATGTTTATCTGCCCACTCCAGCATATTTGGCGCAGCATCTTCCCAAGATATGGTGTGATTATCCACTTTTGCTATTTTGCCATCTTTTAGCAGCTCACAAGGAAATGCATCAAAAATCTCGTTTGAGACTACAAATGCATAGCTTGCTTTTAGCTCAAAAATTGAAGAGAAGTGATGCACTTTTACTTCATTGCCAAATCTTTCATTAATATAAGACAACTGTGCCTCTCGAATTTTTGGATGCTTTTCTACTATGCCAAACTGCATAGTTTGAAGCAGTTTTGGGCGCACGGTATATATCCACTGTATCATATCACAAAGAAGGTAGCCTTGATGAGCTCCTATCTCTACTAGCCATCCATCTGATTTGCTGCTATCTTCATCTAATAATTTTACAAGATAATTAGCGATACTCGCACCGAAAAAAGCACTTGTACTTACAGCAGTATAAAAATCCCCGCTTTTGCCTATGGCTTTAAAGTTGGTATAATATCCGCCATCCCCATAAAGCCAATCTGTCATATATGAGTTAAAGTTCATTACGCGATCGAACCCAATGCTTTTTCAAATCTCGCAAAGCCTTCATCTATTTCATTCTTTGTGATAGTTAAGCTCGGAAGGAATCGAACTGTATTTCGACCTGCTTTTAACACAATAAGCCCTTCGGCCATGCTTTGTTTGATGATCTTGCCCTGGATATCTGCATTTTTTGCTCGAAGTCCTCGCATAAGCCCTATGCCTGAGCTTTTTTCAAAATATTGAGGATATGCAGCTGCGATGCTTTCAAGTTTAGCACTAAAATATTCTATAGTATCTGCTAATTTGTTTGAGTTTTGAAGATCTTCCAAAATATCCAAAACGGCCAACCCCGCAGATGTGCTTAGATAATTACCTCCGAATGTACTGCCGTGATCGCCGGCACTAAATATATCTTTATGCGGAGTTACTACTGCACCGATCGGCACACCTCCTCCCAAACCTTTTGCGAGAGTTATGATATCAGGAGCAATACCATAAACTTGCGAAGCTAAAAACTCTCCGGTACGATAGATCCCTGTTTGCACTTCGTCCACTATAAGCAATACATTTTTTTCTTTTAGTGCACTTGCTAGATATTGTATCTCTTCTTTTGAAAAAGCTTCTACTCCGCCTTCGCCTTGCACGAGTTCCAGCATAACCGCTACAGTAACATCATCAATGGCATCAATAGCATCATGAACAGTGGCAACACGCATAAACCCTTCTATATAGGGAGCAAAACATGACGGATGAAAACTGTCTTGACCTGTAGCTTTTACTGTTGCCAATGTTCTTCCATGAAATGAATTTTCCAAAGTTATAATTTTATATTTTTTACTATCAAATTTAACTTCGCCATATTTGCGTGCAAGCTTAATAGCGCCTTCATTGGCTTCGGCGCCTGAGTTGGCAAAAAATGTTGCCACCTCTTGTCCGTAAAGTCTTGAAATTTTTTGTGCCAATTTGGCTTGAGGCTCTATAACTTGCAGATTTGATATATGAATGATCTTGCTAGCTTGATCGCAAATTGCATTGACTAGTTTTTTATTCCCGTGCCCTACCGAATTGACTCCTATACCGCTGGCAAAATCTATATAATCTTTACCGCTCTCACTATACAGTGTTGATCCTATGCCGTGAGTGAAATTGGTATAATTCCGTCCGTATGTTTGCAGTACAAACTGCTTGTCGATTTCTTCTAATGTCATTATAATTCTCTTTATGTAATTTTTTGTCTAATTATAGCACCAGTTTTGATAGTCGCACCTTTACTTCTCCAAAGCAAGCGCTATCTCCTTCATTTGATATTGTTGGAGGAGTTAATCTATTTATTCCTATTGTATTTGAAGTTATCTTGACACAGTCATTTCTGATGTCTGTACTATTTTGTACCCTAAGGACAACTTCACCATATTCTGAACTTACCAACACCTCTTCATTGTCGCAAAAATTCAAATCGGGATGAACCAGCACTCTATTGTCTTGTTTAAATTGGGTATTGATAGAATTGTTTGATTTGCTATTTACCAACCAAAAAGAACTCTCATCACAAGACAATCTTTGATACCCTCTTGGCCTTCTTAATTTTTTTTGTTCTATAAAATCGTCATCATAATCATCCAAAAATACAAACTCATCACCGCCATCCTTGCCAAAACCATTGCTATAAGGCAATTCCTTGTATGCTTTTGATATGAGAATATCTTCTTTTATTTCACATTGTTTTAGCCAATGATCTATATAATACTCTTCGTTTTCAAGTCCATCATATTTTTTGATATTAAATACAGACCTTACAAATTCATATTCGCTTATTCCAAAATCACACTCTTTTAACTCATTGATCTTAGATACATAGCTATGTCCATAGCTCAGCCTAACATCATCTTTTTCGAAAAAATTCTTTGCGGGAATAACCACATGAGCTAATCTAGATGTCTCGTTTTCGTACAATCCAAAATATATAATATTTTTTACTTTTTTTAGTCTGCTTATGACTTTATTTGTGTCCGGCATAGATTCGCATGGATTTCCGCCTTGAATAATAACGTTTTCAAATTGTTCAAATGGAGTATCTACTTTTGATATTTTTTTTGCATTTACACTAAATGGATTATCAAAACCTAGCTTTGAATCACCAAGATAACTAACCCCACACCCCTCTTTGCCAAAAAGCCCAAGCAGTGCAGCTAAAGAATCAATGGCTCTAAGTACCTGATCACCTATGCTATATCTTTGCACTCCTGTACCGACTAAAAATACAACTTTTCTACCCTCTATAAGCGAAAGTATTTCGCCTATCGTATCAAGATCCGTATCAATGAGCGCTAAAAGAGCCTTGATACGAAATGTTCTTACAAAGTCATAATACTCTTCATATTCACGTGCATTTTTATCAAGCCACTCTTTATCGTGCAACTCTTCTAAAAAAATGAATCTTGCCAGCAATATAGCTAGATACAGATCGCTTCTTGGAGCCAGCTGGACATGAAGGTCTGCTTTTTTGGCTATCTTTGTTTTAACCGGATCTATAACAATTAATTTTTTACCTTCAATAAATGGCAGTATATGTCTGTTTGTTACAGTTATATCTCTACCCCACACTACTATGACTTCGCTTTTTTCGATTTGCTCTGGCGGCAATGTCAGATTTACTCCCCGGCCTTCGGTTATGCCGGCATCTCCTGCTCCGTCGCACAAACTTCCCTTGGTTAGGCATCCTCCTACTTTTTCTATAAGCAGGTTTGTGATATCTTGCATTACTCCGACATTGCCGCTGCCTCTCCAAAGCAGGGTTTTGTCGTTTATTATGCTTGCTGCATACGCCAAAGCTTCATTTATACTTACCGCTTTGCCGTTTATCATTGGAGTTATTATTCGCGGTGCTTTATCTATATTGACATTGACATTCGCACAAAGGGAACCTTTTGTTATAGGGTGATTTTTATCACCGCGCAGATCACCGTTTTCATAAACTATACTGCATCCATCATAGCAATCTAATCCACAAGCACTTTGCTTCATTGAGTTTCCGTATAATAAAATATTTTTTGGATTGTATCATAAAAAGAGAAAAAAGGCGCGACGATAAGCCGAGTTCTGTCGTGGGTAGTTATTTATCTAGGCCGTATGTCACCACACGGCTCAAGCGAAGTATTTTGCCAAGCAAGCTTGGCGATCGTGAGACTTGTACCATATACTTCTTGCTACAGACAGGGTTTACCTAGCTGTCCATGTTGCCACGGACACTGGTGGGCTCTTACCCCACCCTTTCACCTTTTCCGCCTAAGCGGTAGTCTACTCTCTGTTGCACTTGCCCTCAGATTACTCTGGCCACCCGTTAGGTGGAGTCTTGTCTCACTTGTAGCTCGGACTTTCCTCTACCGATAAATCGATAGCAACTACCTATCGCACCTTGGATGGAATTATAGCATAAATATCACTTTTTTCGTAATTTATCAATCCGTTGATTAATAATTGTTAATATAAATATAAGTATTATTATTAATGGTAAAGTAGTGATCTTATTTAAAAGGATTTTTATGAAAAAAATATTTTATGCAAGTTCGGCAATGTTATTTTTAACTTTGTCGTACGGGGGCGATATAGATGAGGGCAAAATATTATTTGAAAACAAATGTACTGCATGCCACACGGCAAACAGACCTGCCACGCTCGAAGCTATGAATGCATTGATAGCTCCTCCGATGCAAGGTGTGATGCGTCATGTAAATATGGCATTTGGTTATGATAAAAAAGCAGCTATAACTTTTATCAAAGATTATACGCTTAATCCGTCAAAAGAAAAGGCACTATGCATGCCGCAACAGCTCGATAGATTTGGACTGATGCCGTCACAAAAAGGCAGTGTGACTACTGAAGAGTTGGATAAAATAGCAAATTATCTTACAATTGCATATTGATATTATTTCATATCAATATGCAAATTGAAGGACTTAAGCTCTGTCTTAAGCCCTTCTCATGTAAGTCAAAGCTCCTATTATAGCAGCGATTCTGTCATTTTCGTTATCAGATTTAGGGAACTCGTCTTCTTTGTAATCTATATCAAATACCATATTTTCACACATTTGAGGAAGTTTTTTATCTAAAAATGTAGTATCAAATGTGGCGTTAATAAAATCTTGATCACAAACGATTTCTCTATGAAGCGGGATATTTGTCGGTATACCTGCAATAATAAACTCTTCTAATGCTCTTCTAGTTCTATTTACTAATGTTTCCCAGTCTAGTGCCCAAACGATCAATTTACCGATCATTGAGTCATAATTTGGTGGTATCACATAATCTTTGTATGCTATTGAGTCCAATCTGACGCCAGGGCCACCAGGAGCAAGGTGGGTTTCAATTTTTCCCGGACTTGGAATAAAACCTTTTCTAGGATCTTCGGCATTTATCCTAAATTCTATTGCATATCCTTTGAAATGGATCTCTTCTTGCAAAAATTTTAATCCATCACCCATTGCAATTTGTATCATTCTTTGAATAATATCAATTCCTGTGATAATTTCAGTTACCGGATGCTCTACTTGTACTCTGGTATTCATCTCCATAAAATAAAAATTATCATGCGCATCAACCAAAAACTCGAGTGTCCCCACACTTTCATACCCTAGTCTAAACATTGATTTTTCAGAAACTCTATACAGCTCTCTTCGTACATCCATCGACAATTTAGGACTTGGAGCAATTTCAATAACTTTTTGGTGGCGTCTTTGAATAGAGCAATCTCTATCACCCAAGTGAACTACGTTTCCATATTTATCCGCCATGATCTGGACTTCAATATGTCTTGGATTTTCTATATATTTTTCAACGAATGCATCGCCTTTGCCAAAAAACTTTTCTGCTTCTTTTGAAGCTGCTAGGAACATTTCTTCAAAATCTTCTTCTTTTTTGACTATACGCATACCACGGCCGCCGCCGCCAAAAGCAGCTTTGATTATAACCGGGAAACCTATCTCGATCGCAATTTTTTTGGCTTCACCGATGTCTGTGATCGGATCTTCGGTACCTTCTATTACAGGTACTCCAAGCTCTTTCATGGCTGTTTTTGAAGCCATTTTATCACCAAAAAGTGATATATGTTCAGGTTTTGGACCAATAAAAGTGATATTATTATCTACACAAGCTTGTGCAAATTCGGCACTTTCGCTCAGAAATCCGTATCCTGGATGTATAGCATCCACGCCTATTTCTTTTGCAACATCTATAATACGATCATAATTTAGATATGCTTGGATCGGATCACCATCGATCAGATGAGCTTCGTCGGCTTTTGTAACCCATACACCATATTTATCAACACTTGAATAAATAACTACACTTTTGATTCCAAGTTCTTTACAAGCTCTAATAATCCTAAGAGCAACTTCTCCCCTATTTGCTATCAGTATTTTTTTGAAGCGTTTCATGACTATATATCCTTTTTGGCTTAGTGGCGGTATTGTACCAAAATAAAATATTAAATTTCTTAGGATAATGAGAGAAAAAATAAAAAACAATAATTAAAAATTATATAGAAGGGTGCTTATAGCCCGTGAGAGCTATAAGTTTGCAGAAGTTATTAAAAATATAAAATTTATTTACTAATTGCTTCTTTAGCGTATTTTTCACCAAGATCAAACGCTTTTAAATTAAGTGCATGTACTTTTTCAGGTACTTTTGACAACATAACTTCTTTAAGTGTATCATTATCAATTGCATGCATAATAGTATTTGCAATTGCAAGGGCTACTACTGATTGTGTAATTACGTTACCAACTTCTTCTTTGGCTATAGTAATGATAGGAATCTCAATGATGTTCCATTTTTTACGATCTTCTTCTGTAGGTTTTACCAAATTTGGCTCAACAACTATAGTACCGCCTTGTGATACGCCGTTTTTAAAAAGATCAAAACTTACTTGGGCAACAGAAAGCATAAAGTCGATCTCGCCATCATTTGCATAAGGGTAAAAGATCTCTTCATCGTCTAGTGTAATATCAACAACAGTTGGACCTCCGCGCACTTGTGAAGTATATGTTGCTGTTTTTAACCCATAGCCACCTGCTTTGATCTTTGCTTCTGCAAAAATCTCACCAGCCAAAAGCACACCTTGTCCGCCAACACCTGTAAATCTCATTAATGTTCTAGCCATTTATATCTCCTTATGCTTTTTTCGCAAAGTCTGCTGCTGTAATAGGCTTACGTTTACCTTGTTGCGCCAGTCTAACTTGCTCATACATATCGCAGTATTCCAAAGCGTTCTCATCTTGATGCAATACACCAGTAGGGAAAAGGCCTTCTCTTTCTTCTTCGCTCATCTTGTCAAATTTGGTTTTAGATACTGTTCTGCTATCGATCCAATCAAGATTTTCCATAGCACTAGCCATTTTGTTTTTTCTACCTAGATTGATATGGCAATTTGAGAAAATATCAAAGAAACTGAAACCTTTATGCTCAAATCCTTTTATAAAAAGTTTTTCTATTTTTTTAGGATCTGTAACAGCTTCTCTTCCAACAAATGATGCACCTGCTGCAATAGCAAGTCTACAAGCATCAAACGTAGGATCAATATTCCCTTTTTGCATTGTAACAGTCCACATACCTTGCGGAGTAGTAGGGCTTGTTTGGGAATTGGTCAAGCCGTAAATAAAGTTATTGATAAGAATGAAATTGATATCTATATTTCTTCTGCATCCATGGATTGTATGATTACCGCCTATAGCCAATGCATCACCGTCACCTGCTATACAAAAAACTTTTTTATCAGGATTTGCAAGTTTAATACCTGTTGCAAATGCAATTGTTCTGCCGTGAGTAGTATGCACTGTATTGCAATCTATATATGAAGAGAATCTTCCTGAACATCCGATACCAGATACTATACACATATCGTCTTTATTATAGCCAAGTTCATCTATTGCTCTAACAAATGCTTTTAGGATTACACCATCACCACAACCCCAACACCATAGTGTTGGCATTTTATCTACTCTTAAATAATTATCATAATTAAATGCCATGATTACATTCCTTTCACTTTTTCAACGATTTCATAAGGAGAAAGTGCTCTACCGTTAACTTTGAACAGCCCGTCAATATCCAATCTGCCTGATGCTCTTTGGATCTCATCTCTGTATTGACCGATATTAAGTTCAACACATAATACTTTTTCTATTTTATCAGTCCAGTGTTTGATTCTTTTTGCTGGACTTGGCCATAAAGTGATCGGTCTAAATAGTCCTGCTTTGATTCCTGCAGCTCTAAGATGTCTTATAGCTTCTTTTGCAGCCAAAGATACGGAACCGTAAGCAACAATAAGAAGTTCTGCATCATCTAGCATATATTCTTCATATGAATCTATCTCTTCTTGATGAGCTTCTACTTTATTGAATAATCTTTCGATCAGTTTGCGGCAAGTTTCTATCTCTTCAGTTGGAAAACCAGTAGCATTATGATGAAGTCCGGTAAAGTGATATCTATATCCTTTGAACATCGGGTTAAGAACTGCCGGCTCATCTTGGGCTACACCATATGGTTTATATTCAGCCGGGTCTCCAGTAAATTCTTTTCTTGACTTGATGCCAGCTTTTACTACTTCTTCAGAAGGTATCATAGCTTTACCGTGCATATGACCCAATGTTTCATCAAGAAGTACAAATACAGGCTGCATAAATCTATCAGCTAGGTTAAATGCTCTGACTGTTTCTGTATAACATTCGGCCAAGTTTCCGGCACACAAAGTGATAGATTTATAATCGCCGTGGCTTGGATTTTTTGCTTGAGCAACGTCACCTTGAGATACACGAGTAGGAAGGCCTGTTGAAGGCCCGCCTCTCATGACGTTGACTACCACCAACGGCACTTCTGCCATTTGAGCAAGGCCAAGATTCTCTGCTTTAAGCGAAATACCAGGACCACTCGTAGCAGTCATAGCTCTTACGCCACTCATAGATGCACCTATTGCACATGCAACTCCTGCAATCTCATCTTCCATTTGAATACAAGTTCCGCCAATTGACGGAAGAAGGTCAGATAGTTCATGCATAATTTCACTGGATGGAGTGATCGGATAACCACCAAAAAACTTACATCCAGAATCTACAGCAGCATGCGCTGCAAGTTCATTTCCGCTTGAAATTATTTCTCTTAATGCCATACTTTTTCTCCTTAGTAACCCGCAGGTAATCTATAATTATTATTGGCAATTGCCTCTGCTCTTTGTTTGGCAGCATCAGTAAGTTTAGCAAATTTATATTCTGCTTTCTCTGCCACATATATTGCAAAATCCGGGCATGTCAATTCACATTCTCTGCATCCGATACAGGACTCTGGTGCAATCACACTAATCATCGCACCAAGTGTAGATGTAGGTTCTTGTTTCATTGAAAGTACGCCTGCCGGACAAACGTCCACACATTTATCACATGCTTTACATCTTTTGGTATCTACCCATACCGGTGTATTTTCAGGAGCTTTCATAATATTAGACATCCTATTCCCCTTTTAAAAAATAATTTATTGATAAGAGACGGGCTTCTCTTTCAAAGTGATGGTATTCCTATTCACTTGAGAATAGCATAACCAATTTTTAAATAATGAAGGTTTGAAACTATTGTAATTGTGAAATAAAAATATAAGTTGTTACTTTTTGTTGCACTAGAATAGTTTCAAACCTGTTCAAAACGCATATAAAAGCTATAAATTTATATGTTCATCTTGCCGACGGCACATGAAATAAAGCTTTTTGCTTTTGTGGTAACATTTTCAATGCCATCAAGCTCTTCATCGCTCATTGGATAACCGATCATTTTTAACGTATTTCTCAACTTATCAATTTGATCCGGCTCGACATCAAGCGTGATCTGTCTAGGCATTGTCTCTAAATTCACTTCTACATCGCCAAAATCTTTTGCTAATTTGGTCTTAAGAGTATTTGCACACCCATTGCATTTTACATTCATAACTTCAAAAGTTTGTTTCATAACAGAATCCTTTGGTTTTTAGACAAGTATAGCATAATTAGTTTTTAGTGATTAGTGATTAGTGATTGGTAACCGATACGCAGGATGCATTTAAACACACCCTGCGATAGAGATATAAAATTATTTTGATAAAACTTCTTTGACGGCTTTGCCGATGTCAGCAGGTGATACTACAACTTTAACTCCAGCAGCTTCAAGGGCATCCATTTTTTCTTTAGCAGTTCCGGCACCGCCGCTCACGATCGCGCCTGCATGTCCCATTCGTTTACCTTTAGGAGCAGTTTGTCCCGCTATAAAAGCAACTACGGGTTTAGTGATATTTTCTTTGATAAAAGCAGCAGCTTGAATCTCAAGGTCGCCGCCGATCTCACCGATCATTACGATAGCTTCAGTCTCAGGGTCAGCTTCAAAAAGAGGCAATAATTGTTTATAGCTAAGTCCGATGATAGGGTCCCCTCCTATCCCTACTGCTGTTGTAATACCAAAGCCTTCTTTACAGACTTGGTTTGCACCTTCATATGTAAGAGTACCTGATTTTGAGATAAGGCCGACATTCCCTTTTTTGAAAATATTACCTGGCATGATACCGATCTTGCATTCTTCAGCTGTAATGATACCAGGGCAGTTTGGCCCGATTGTTTTCATATTTTTCTTAGTAGCATAAGCTTTTGCCATTTGCATATCACGCACAGGAGCACCTTCTGTGATGATTACTGCTAGTTCGATACCTGCATCTGCTGCTTCCATGACTGCATCAGCCACAAACGCAGGCGGAACAAATACCATAGACACAGTAGCACCCGTAGCTGCAACTGCCTCTTTAACGGTATTAAATACCGGTTTGCCAAGATGTGTCTCTCCTCCTTTATTTGGCGTAACACCGCCGACTATTTTTGTACCATATGCCAAACATTGTTCAGCATGAAACGTACCTTCGCTTCCTGTGAAGCCTTGTACGATAACTTTTGTATCTTTATTTACCAAAATACTCATTAATTCTCTCCTTTTGCTGCTTTAACTGCTTTTGCTGCACCGTCTGCAAGGTCAGTTGCAGCGATAACGTTTGCTATATTCGCATTTCTTAAAATTTCAGCAGCTTCAGCAGCATTTGTACCGTCAAGTCTGACAATTACAGGTACATGAACATCAACCATTTTAGTAGCTTCCAAGATACCGTTTGCGATTCTATCACATCTTACGATCCCACCAAAAATATTTACAAAAATTGCTTTTACGTTCGGATTTTTAAGAATTATCTCAAATCCTTTTGCAACAGTTTGCGCATTAGCTTTTCCGCCCACATCAAGGAAGTTTGCAGGTGTTCCGCCCATGTAGTTGATCGTATCCATAGTACCCATTGCAAGACCTGCACCATTTACCATACAACCGATCTCACCATCAAGAGATACATAGCTAAGTCCATACTCTCCGGCTTCTCGCTCATCTGCATCTTCTTCACTAATATCACGCATAGCTTCAATCTCAGGATGTCTATAAAGCGCAGAATCATCAAATCCCATTTTTCCGTCAAGAGCCAAGAAGTCTCCACTGCCGGTTTTGATAAGAGGATTGATCTCTATCATCTCAGCATCGTTTTCCATATAAACTTTGAAAAGTTTTGATGCAAAAGAGATAAGTTTGGCTTGCTCGGCTTTATCAGTGATGCCAAGGCCAAATACTAATTCTCTTCCATGAAAGCCTTGAAAACCGATAGCAGGGTCAACAGCGACTTTGATGATTTTTTCAGGAGTATCGTGAGCCACATCCTCAATAGCCATACCGCCTTGGGTACTTGCCATGATAACCGGCATCTCTTTCGCTCTATCCAAAACTACACCAAGGTATAGTTCATCTTTGATGTCAGCACCCTCTTCAATGTAAACTTTTTGAACCAATTTCCCCTCTGGTCCGGTTTGGTACGTAACAAGAGTCATCCCTAGAATTTCATCTGCTAAAGTTTTAACTTCTTCTAAAGAACGGGCTAGCTTAACACCGCCGCCTAATCCTCTGCCGCCGGCATGTATTTGAGCTTTTACGACCCATATATTGCCGCCAAGCTCTTTTGCATTTGCAACCGCCTCATCGGACGTGTTTGCTATAATTCCTCTAGGTGTAGGCACACCATATTTTGCGAAAATCTGTTTCGCTTGATATTCGTGTATATTCACTAGGACTCCTTCTTGATTGAATGTATAAATTATAGAACTTTATGGGAATATTTTAAATAAAATGTGTTGAATGTGAGTTTATTTTTGTTGCAGATGGTACATATTTACACACTTTTTGGCATCAAAGAGATGCCGGCTGCCTATATAGCAGCAACCTATGGTTTATGCTTTGGCGGCTATCATCTCTTCAGGCTTGACATACTTGTCAAAATCTTCAGCACTCAAAAGCCCAAGAGCTATCGCTTCTTCTTTTAGTGTAGTACCGTTTTTATGAGCAGTTTTAGCGATTTTTGCTGCATTTTCATATCCGATATAAGGATTGAGAGCAGTTACAAGCATAAGCGAATTGTGTAAATAACTCTCAATTCTTTCTTGTACCGGCTCGATTCCGACTGCACAGTTTTTATAAAAGCTTCTCATTGCATCGGCTAATAATTTAGTTGATTGCAAGATATTATAAGCGATCACAGGTTTAAACACATTAAGTTCAAAATTTCCCTGGCTTGCTGCGATACCGACAGTTGCATCATTGCCCATTACCTGCACAGCGACCATAGTCATAGCTTCTGCTTGTGTAGGATTCACTTTACCTGGCATAATAGAACTTCCAGGCTCATTTTCAGGGATTGTGATCTCACCAATTCCGCATCTAGGTCCGCTAGCGAGCCATCTAATATCATTTGCTATCTTCATAAGATTGGCTGCAAGTGCTTTAAGGGCGCCGCTTAGTACCACTTCGGCATCATGGCCGGTGAGAGCGTGAAATTTATTTGGTTGAGATACAAAACCGTAATTTTTATCCATAAAGCCATTTAAACATGCAGATACACGCTCAGAAAATTCAGGATGTGAGTTAAGCCCTGTTCCGACAGCAGTTCCGCCAATGGCTAGCTCTTTGCAGTATGCCAATGCATCATTAAGCTGCTTAGCATTAGTATCGAGCATCGCGACATAACCGCCAAGCTCTTGTCCTAATGTAAGAGGTGTGGCATCTTGCAGGTGTGTTCTTCCGATTTTAACTATATTTGCAAATGCTTTAGACTTTGCATCCAAAGTAGCTCTAAGCTGCTCAATAGCAGGGAAAAGATCATCTGCTACTGCTACTACTTCAGCGATACGCATTGCAGTCGGATATGTATCATTTGAGCTTTGACCTTTATTTACATCATCATTTGGATGGATCAGTTTATCTTTTGTAAAATCTCCACCCAGGATCTCTATAGCTTTATTTGCTACTACTTCATTAATATTCATGTTTGATTGCGTACCAGATCCAGTCTGCCAAACTACCAAAGGAAACTCATTATCAAGCTCGCCGCTTAATACGCTTTCACAAGCTTTTACGATAGCGTTAGTTTTGGACTCATCTAGCCTGCCTAGATCATGATTAACTAAAGCACAAGCTTTTTTGAGATTTGCAAAACCATATACTACTTCACGAGGCATTTTTTCATTACCAATCTCAAAATTTTCCAATGATCTTTGTGTTTGTGCACCCCAATATTTATCATTTGGTACTCTCACTTCACCCATGGTATCTTTTTCAATTCTTACTGACATTTTTTATTCTCCTTCAAAAAAATTTTTATTCTTAAGTACTTGTATCATCTTGGTTACCGAAGCCACGCTTTTTGCAAATCTAGCTTCTTGATCTTCATTAAGAGTAAGTTTGAAAATCTTTTCTGCTCCGCCTGCACCTAGTACTATAGGCACTCCTGTAACTACGTCACTATATCCATATTCTCCATCCAGGTATACTGCGCAAGGATATATCAGTTTTGTATCTTTCAATATAGCTTCAACCATCATTGATGTTGATTTTGCAGGCGCGTAATAAGCTGAACCTGTTTTTAAATAACCTACTATTTCTGCTCCGCCGTGCTTCGTTCTTTCAACTACTTCGGCTATCTCTTCGTCCGTGAGTATATCCGAAAGAGGCACACCTGCTACTGTTGAAAATTTAGGAAGAGGAACCATATCATCACCATGTCCACCCATTACTGATGCTCTGATCTGGCCAGCACCGTATCCAATTTTTTCATGTATAAAATGCGCCATTCTAGCACTATCAAGAATACCAGCCATTCCAATTACTCTTTCTCTAGGAAAACCGCTTTCTCTAAATGCTACATATGTCATCACATCAAGAGGATTTGATACCATAACGATGATAGCATCAGGGGCATGGATTTTTATATCAGCTACAACTTCTTTTGTAATTTTAGCATTGATCATCAACAGATCATCTCTGCTCATCCCTGGCAATCTAGGGCTTCCGGCTGTAATTACGATTATGTCAGAATCGGCAATATCTTCAGGCACTTCAGCAACAGAGACTATCGTGTGCATTCTAGCCGCATTAGCTGCTTGACTCATGTCTAGAGCTTTTCCTTTCGCAGTTTCGATATCTCTATCTCGAAGTACTACATGATGGCATGCTCCATTCATTGCCAAAATATATGCTACTGTTGCACCTACATTTCCGGCTCCGATTACTGTAACTTTTTTACCTCTTTTTATCATTGTTGATCCTTTATATGTTTAGGAAATATCTTTTTTTGGTGCAAAACATCACTCATACTACTTTGATAGTATCAATTATACTTTGTTATAATTTGGTTATTGTCACTTTAAAAAGTGTAGGGTCTAATTATATCATTTTAGTAACAATTTTCAGCAAAGCAAATGCCTATATTGTTACCAAAATATCTATTGATGCTTAGATAGCATCAATTATTGCATTTAAAGTTTGTGACGGTCTCATTGCCGCAACTGTTTTAGCTTCATTAGGATGATAATATCCGCCGATATCTTGCGCTTTTCCCTCTACAGACATTAGCTCTTCCATTATTTTGGCTTCATTTTCTTTTAGTGCCTGTGCAGCAGAAGCAAATTTATCTGCAAGTTCTTTATTATCACAATGCGCAAGTGCATCTGCCCAATATTGAGCTACAAAAAAGTGAGATGCTTTATTATCTGGTTCGCCGGCACTTCTTCCAGGCGCTTTATTGTTGTCTAGATAAGCAGCATTTGCTTTATCAAGAGCAGCAGTAAGGGCTTTTACTTTCTCATTTGAGCTTTTATCGCCTATCATTCTAAGTGATTCTGCAAGAGCCAAAAACTCACCTAAGCTATCCCATCTAAGGTGGCCTTCAGCTAAGAATTGATCGACATGCTTAGGAGCAGATCCGCCTGCACCTGTCTCAAATACACCTCCACCGGCAAGCAATGGAACTATTGAAAGCATTTTAGCACTTGTTCCTAGTTCCAAAATAGGGAAAAGGTCAGTTAGATAATCTCTAAGTACATTTCCGGTTACTGAAATAGTATCCAATCCTGCTCTTACTCTTTTTAATGAATAAGCCATAGCTTCTTGCGGAGCAAGGATCAAGATCTCAAGTCCATTTGTGTCATAATTTTTCAAATATTCTTTTACTTTTATGATCATATTCGCATCATGAGCTCTTTTTTGATCGAGCCAAAATACTGCCGGAACATTTTCTATTTTAGCTCTTTCAACCGCTAATCTTACCCAGTCTTGAATAGGCACATCTTTTGCTCTGCTCATTCTCCAAATGTCACCTTTTTGGACATTGAACTCCATAAGAGTACTGTTATCACTATCCAATACTTTTACCACACCGTCTTCATTTATTTCAAATGTGGTTGGGTGAGAGCCATATTCTTCAGCTTTTTGAGCCATAAGACCGACATTTGATACGCTACCCATAGTTGTTACATCAAATTGACCGTTTTTTTTGCAATCTTCAACGATTTCTTTATAAAAAGTAGCGTAAGTTCTATCTGGAATTACAGCTATGCACTCTTCCACCTTGCCTTCGCTATTCCACATTTTACCTCCGTCTCTGACCACAACCGGCATAGAAGCATCGATAATTATATCGTTTGATGCATGAAGGTTAGTAATGCCATTATCACTATCAACCATTGCAATATGTGGTTGTTTTGTATAAACTTCCATAATAGCCGCTTCGATCTCTGCTTTTTTGTCAGCAGGAAGTTTTCCTAATTTTTTATAAAGATCGCCAAGCCCAAGATTGGCATTAACACCTATAGCTTTAAAGTCTTGTGCATATTTTTCAAATACATCTTTAAAGAATATTTCAACTGCATGGCCAAACATGATAGGATCACTTACTTTCATCATTGTAGCTTTCAAGTGAAGAGACCAAAGAATATTTTTTTCTTTTGCTTCATCGATACTTTTAGCATAGAATGCTCTAAGTGCATTAGCTGACATGAAAGTACCGTCTAATATCTCTTTATCTACAGCATCTATCTCTTTTAAAAGTTTGCCGTTAAGCTCTATTCTTACTTTTCCGTCACCATTTTTGATGATCGATTTTTCATTGCCATAAAAATCATTCGCATCCATATGTTCTACGCAAGTTTTAGAATTATCGCTGAATGCTCTTAATTTATGCGGATTTTTCTTTGCAAAGTTTTTAACTGCTGCCGCAGCTCTTCTGTCCGAGTTTCCTTCTCTAAGTACCGGGTTAACGGCACTTCCAAGACAGATCGAGAATTTCTCTTTTAAAGCTTTCTCTTCTTCTGTTTGCGGATCTTCAGGGAAATCAGGTATTTTGTAGCCTTGAGATTGAAGCTCTGCAATACACTCTTTTAACTGAGGAATAGAAGCAGAAATATTTGGCAATTTAATAATATTGCATTCAGGTTTTTGTACTAATTCTCCCAAATAAGCCAAATCATCATTTTGTTTTTGCTCATCAGTTAGGTATTCACCAAAAGTAGCGATAACACGACCCGCCAAAGATATATCTCTTGTTTCTACATCTACACCTGCAGAAGCACAAAACTTTTGCACTATCGGCAAAAATGAATAAGTTGCCAATGCAGGAGCTTCATCGATTTTCGACCATATAATTTTTGGTAATGACGACATTTGTTTTTTTCCTTTAAAATAATAATAATATTTTTGTATCTTAAGTGTAACACTTTTTTTTCGTAATCTATATTATTTTTACAGTAAAGAAATCTTAATATTAATTATATGTTTCCATACTACACAAAAAATAGCATAATATGCTTGGTACAATTTGGCTATTTAATTAATTCATATGTATATATCTCATATACTCTGTTTTATTTTTTCAAAACTTCACAATGATTCAGGATCATCAACTATTTTCTATTTTAAAAACTCCCAACAAAATCGCTTTTGATAAAAAATGTTCATCCACACTTACAGTTGTCTCTACCATAATATCTGCGAGTTTACTCTTGATGCAAACGACCAATGGGTGATTTCCGGCATGTTCTTTTGCAAGACTATAGAGATCTTGTAAAACAGTCGTATCTTGATCTAACAGCACTCCTATCACGATAGGCTTATATGATATGGGTGCTTCTTCAATAATTTCTTTTTCTTTAATGAGATTTATTTTTTCTTTTTTAGTCTCTTTTAGTGTGATCATTTTGACAAGATTTAATTTTGTATAGTCGCCGTCTTTTGTAATTTTTACTTTAAAACCGATTGGCTTTGTCAGATCGAATTCATCTCTTAGTTCTTTTAATTTATCCTCAAAAAGCATCAATTCAATGTTCCCATGCAGATCGAGCAGTGTTACTATGCCAAATTTAGCACCTTTTTTTGAAATCTTTTCATTGATATGTTCTACTTTGCCGACCAAAAGTGCCTGCGAACCATTGGCAAGTTCTTCAATTTGTGAGCTTAAAGTATAATTTATATCATCGAGTTGAGGTCGATACTTATCCAGAGGATGGCCGGATATATAAAATCCCAATGATTCTTTTTCCATCTCCAACACGTAAAGCGGTTCATACTCATCCATATCTGATAATTCGATGCTTATCTGCATCATATCTTGTTCTTCGCCAAAGAGAGATCCGATAGACATTTTTTTAGCCTGGGTTGCTTTGGCTGAAGCATCCAGGATCTCCTCTATTTGACTCAACATTGCCTGTCTAGTATATCCAAGCCCATCAAGAGCACCTGATTTGATAAGGGCCTCTATTACTCTCTTGTTTACCTTTGAGGTATCTATTCTGGTTATAAAATCACTCAAGGAGTCAAACCTTCCTTTTAATCTCTCTTCCAAAATAGAATTTACTGCAATATCACCAACACCTTTAATAGCGCCAAGACCAAATAAAATTACATCTTTGCCATCTATATGGTCGGCTACAAATACCAAATCTGAACGATTTATATCCGGGGCTACTAAAAGAATATCCATTCTTTTTAACTCATCGGCATATTTGACTATCTTGTCTGTGTTATCTTTTTCCAGAGTCAATAGTGCTGCCATAAATTCTGTAGGATAGAGGCATTTTAGATATGATGTATAAAACGTTATCATAGCATATGCTGCAGAGTGGGATTTATTAAATCCATATCCTGCGAATTTGACGATCAAATCAAAAAGTTCTACAGCTTTTGCCCGATCGAACCCTTTTTGTTCTGCTCCATCGGCAAAATCTGCTTGTAATTTATCCATCTCTTCTTTGATCTTTTTACCCATAGCGCGGCGCACAAGGTCAGCACCGCCCAGGGAAAAACCGCCTATCGTTTGTACGATTTGCATAACTTGCTCTTGATAAACTATAACTCCATATGTAGGTTTGAGTATAGGTTCAAGCTCCGGAAACATATATGTGATCTCTGCTCTTCCGTGTTTTCTCTCCACAAAATCATCCAGCATACCTGATTCCATCGGTCCCGGACGATAAAGTGCGAGCATCGCGATTACGTCCTCAAATCCTGACGGTTTTAATTTTTTTGCCAGATCTTGCATTCCGGCTGATTCTATTTGAAACAATCCTAATGTTTGTCCTGTACTGATGTAGTCATATACTTTCTTATTGTTTATATCCTCAATTGCAAAATTTATACGCTTGCCGTATCTCTTTTCAACCAATTTATTTGCTTCTTCAATGACGGTTAATGTTTTAAGTCCCAAAAAGTCAAATTTGATCAGATCCACATCTTCAATATATTTTCCGCTATATTGTGTAGCTACGGTGTCCATGCCGGTTGGTTTAAAAAGAGGGGTTTTAAGCCATAACGGTTCATTGGATATAACTACTCCGGCAGCATGTGTACCGGCATTTCGGTTTAATCCTTCTAATGCTTTGGCAAATTCCCAAACTTGTGCGTATTTTTCATCATTAGTTATCAGTTCTGATATCTTAGGTTCTTTTTTGTACGAATTTTCCAGATCTATCCCTAATTCATCGGGAATAAGCTTGGCAAATGCATCTGCTTTGGCATAAGGCACATCAAGTACTCTTGCGACATCGCGTATGACCCCTTTGGCCAAAAGTTTACCAAATGTAATGATCTGGGCGACATTTGTCCTGCCATATTGCGATACTACATAATCAATGATCTCCTGTCTTCTTGCCTGACAAAAATCCATATCGATATCTGGCATGGATATACGCTCAGGATTCAAAAACCTTTCAAACAGAAGCCCATACGGGATTGGATCAATATCCGTGATTTTAAGGCTGAATGCAACCAAAGAGCCTGCCGCAGACCCCCTTCCAGGCCCGACTGGTATCCCCATTTCCTTGGCTGCTCTGACAAAATCCCAAACTATGAGCATATAGCCAGGAAATTTCATATTTTTTATGATATCAATTTCTACATTAAGTCTTTCTCTGTAGAGATCATGCTGTGCAATATCTATATGGTTTAATCTTTCTTCCAAGCCTTTTTTAGCTTCGTATTCAAATAAGATAGCATCGTTTTCCAAAGAATATTCAAGATCCCCAAATGGCAGAGTTAAATTATTTTTAGCTGCCATTTCTCTGCAAAATTTAAAATTAGGCGGAGTCGGATTGCCTAGTCGTATCTCAAGATTACACTTATCAACGATCTCCTCGGTATTGGTAAGCGCTTCAGGAATATCTGCAAAAAGCGCTGCCATCTGCTCGGGGGATTTGATATAAAATTCGTGCACAGAATGTCTCAGACGATTAGGATCATCGTAAAGTTTATTCATAGCGATACACATAAATGCCTCATGTGGATTTGCATCTTCTTTTTTATTGTAGTGAGTATCATTTGTTGCTATGATTTTGATATTTAACTCTTTGGATATTTGCAAAATTTGTGCATCTATACGATACTGATCTCCTATACCGTGACGCATAAGCTCGAGATAAAAATCTTCGCCAAAGATCTCTTTATATTCCATGGCAACTCTTTTGGCCTCTTCATATCCTTTTGCCCCAAATCCGATATTTCTCTCGCTTTGGTTAAGATGCCAATTTATTTCACCCTGCAAACAAGCGCTAGAGCATATAAGTCCCTCACTGTGTTCTTTGAGTAATTGTTTGTTGATACGCGGATAATAGTAAAAGCCTTCCATATAGGCTTTTGAAGTTAAAAACATTAGATTCTTATAGCCTGTTTCATCTTTCGCATAAAGACACAGATGAAATCTCTGACGTACACTTTTGTCACTTATGTCATCTTGGTTATGAAGATAACACTCCATTCCAATTATCGGCTTGATACCCTCTTTTTTCATAGTAGTATAAAAATCAATAGCACCAAACATATTACCATGATCGGTCATAGCTACTGCATTCATACCTAAGTTTTTTATAGTTTTTGCAAGTGCTTTTATCTTATTCGCACCGTCAAGCAGAGAATACTCGGTATGCAGATGGAGGTGTGTAAATTTTGGTTTAGACATATATAATTGGCTACCTTATTAATAATAACGGACTATATCAAAAATGAGTTGAAGATGCGATGATAAAAATATGAAAATAACTATTCTCCAAGGCTGAATTCAGTGATTAAATTAAAGAAATACAAGATACAATAATTAATTCAAAATCAAAGGAGTAATTGATGTCATACATCACAGAGGTGTTCGAGTACTTAAACAGAACAAGCCCGCATCAAACAGAATTTTATCAAGCAGCAGAAGAAGTTTTAGAATCACTTAAACCGCTTATTGATAAATATCCAAAATATGCTAAGCACAAAATAATCGAAAGAATAGTTGAGCCTGAAAGACAAATCATGTTCAGAGTAAACTGGGTCGATGACAAAGGTGAAATTCACGTAAATAAAGGTTATAGAATTGAATTTAATTCGGCTCTTGGACCATATAAAGGCGGCCTCAGATTCCACCCAAGCGTCAATGCCGGTGTAATTAAATTTCTAGGATTTGAACAAATCTTTAAAAATTCACTTACTGGCCTTCCTATCGGCGGAGGTAAAGGCGGAAGCGACTTTGATCCAAAAGGCAAATCAGATACTGAGATCATGAGATTTTGCCAAGCATTTATGAGCGAACTCTTTAGGCATATCGGTGCTACTACTGACGTTCCTGCCGGAGATATCGGTGTTGGCGGCAGAGAAATAGGTTATTTGTTCGGTATGTATAAAAAACTTGCTAATTCTTACGAAGGTGTATTGACAGGAAAATCTCTTCTTTGGGGTGGATCATTAGCTAGAACAGAAGCTACAGGATATGGTGCAGTATATTTTGCAAAATATATGCTTGAAGACAGAAATGAAACACTTGAAGGCAAAAGATGTGTAGTGTCAGGTTCAGGGAACGTTGCTATATACACCATAGAGAAATTATATCACTTAGGAGCACTTCCTATCACTTGCAGTGATTCAAACGGAATGATATTAGATGAAGACGGAATTGATTTGGCGCTTTTAAAAGAGCTTAAAGAGGTTAAAAGAGCAAGATTGAGTGAATATCTACAATCAAGACCAAATGCTAAATATATCCCTGTTTCAGAATATCCGCAAGGCAAAAATGCAGTATGGAGCGTACCGTGTTTTGCTGCATTCCCGAGCGCAACACAAAATGAACTAAATCTTGAAGATGCTAAAACACTTCTTGCAAATGGTTGTATATGTGTAAGTGAGGGGGCAAATATGCCATCAACTGCTGATGCTGTACATGAATTTGTAAAATCAAAAATATGCTATGGCCCAGGAAAAGCGGCAAATGCAGGCGGTGTTGCTACAAGTCAGCTGGAAATGGCGCAAAACGCTTCTATGCAAAGCTGGAATTTTGAAAAAGTAGATGCAAAATTAGCAGACATTATGAAACATATTTATATATCTGCGAGCACAACTGCTGCCGAATTTGGAGAACCTACAAATCTTGTATTGGGAGCCAATATAGCAGGATTTAGAAAAGTAGCTGACGCTATGATCGAGCAAGGATTGGTGTAAATCCAATCCAAAAAGGCATGCTAAGCTTATTGCTTAGCAAAAGCCCTTGTTTATTTTAATTTTGCAATATGATTTGCAACTTCTCTGATTGAAGCATCATCAAGACCTTTGACCATGTTTTTCATAGCCCCGCCCATTCCATACATATTAAGCGTACCGGCTTTATAGCCTTGAATTTGTTTTATAGACGTAGCTGTGTCTTGTCCTGCAATTACTTTGGACTTACCAAGCGCAGATTTTTCACCATGCGCACCGTGACAACTGGCACACTTACTTGCATATATTGACGCTCCATCCGCCATCAGCATCGAAGAAAAAGCAAACAATGCGATTAAATAACTTTTTTTCATAAATTAAACCTTTTTAGAGATACCCGTGGGTATCTCGTAAGAAATTAGCAACTTGGTACGTTACCTGAATCTGAAGCGAACTCATAAGCAAAATCGTAAAGATCATTGGTCCATTTTTCATCATAACCAGCAGCAGCTTTAGGACAGATTTTTTTCACTTCTGCGCCGAATTTACCTGCACCTTTGATAGATTCCCATTGGTCTTGAGTATGTTTAGATGCAAATTTTGCACCTGTCATTCCACATGGAGCTTTAAGCTTTTTAGCGAATATTTTTTGACCTTTTGATGCATCAGCTGAAGCTGTAGTAGCAACCAAAGTCAAACCTAATAATGCAGCAACTGCAAGAGTAGTTAATTTTTTCATTATCGTATCCTTTTAGTATTTTAGATAATCGCATTGTATCATAACAATCGTGAGAATATAGTGAAAAAATCAATACCGATAAATATGCCAACAGATCACTTTAATCGTCCTATTACTTTATGCTTTTGCCAATATATATCTATTGCCTGTTTGAGCTCTTTCTCGTTTATTTTTGAATGATGATCTATCCCGTAATGATTTAAAAATGCGATCGACATTACAGAGATATCTTTTGCAGGATATTTAAAATAGTGATTAAGCCCTACTTTGACGTTATTTTCACCGCCATATGCTGCAAGATATCGCATAAATATCTCTCGCAAAGAAAAAGGCAAGACCTCATGGCATTTTATACAATTTCGCTCATATGCATCATCTGCGTGAGATGAAAATAGCACAATAGAAACAAATACTAATATTCTTACCATCTTATAACCACCTGTGTTCCTTCATTAGGTTTGGATTTGATCTCTATTTTCATATCATACTCTTCAATAATTTTTTTAACAATATTAAGTCCGATACCAAAACCGCCTTCGCTATGATTAAACCTTATATATCTATTAAAAACAAACGGTATTTTAGTTAATTCAATACCGATACCCGTGTCGCTGATAGTAAGTGTATTTTTTTTAAGAGTTATATATATAACGCCTTTTCTATTATTATATTTAATAGCATTTGAGATTATATTGTCTATTACTCTTGTCCACTTATGGCGATTAATATGAATATAGCTTTTTTTAAGATCAAGGACAAAAGTAATATCTTTTGATTTTGCTAAACTGTCAAAATACTCTATACGATTTTCTATCAAAGCTTTTGTTTCAACATTTTCATCATTTTTGTGCATATCCTGCTCTAGTGTAATATATGTTAGGTCTTGATATAGCTGAGAAACTGTTTTAGCTGCTATATTGATACGATTTATCTTCTTTTGATTGTCTTCTCCTATTGATGATGTATCTATCATTTCAATATTTGCCAAGATAGTACTAAGAGGAGTATTTAATTCATGAGTAGTATCTTTTATAAATCTATCAAGTAGCAACAAAGATGACCTCATAGGATTTAAAAAAAGATTCGCAATATAAAACCCTATTATTGTAAAAAAAATAATAGCTAGCCCGCCAAAAATAAATATATTTTCCCATGTCTCTTCTCTCCAATCTCCATCATCTGGGATTTCCAAAAAAAGGTATTTAGCTCCTAGATAATATTCGAACAATGTTTTAACAAAATGTATCTTATTGTCGCTGGTTCTATACATATCTTTAGTAAAATCAATATCCTCACTCTCAAGAAGAGAAAATATCTTTACATATTCCAGATCATAAATACCGCTTTTAAATCTAGGATCCCTTGGATAGGTATTGTCAGCAGGAAATGTATTATGAAGTATTTTTAATTTTTTAATTTGTTCATATGCATAATCAGAAAGCATATCCCTTTTGCTCAAGAACATCATTTTTTCTTGATTTTGATAATAAAAAAGCGCGATCAATACGATAATGCTCATCATCATCAGAACATAAAGCGTTAAAAATCTATATAAAGACTTTTTTTCACTCGCAAGTAACGAATTTGTACCCTTGCTTTTTGATACTAGCAATGCAATCCTTCCCGATAATTTTTCTAATGTTTTTTATATAAGTCCTAAGGGCTGTGTCGCTTGGCTCTTCATCGTAATCCCACAAATATTCATATATTCTCTCGTGAGATAAAATTTCGCCGACATTCTGCATAAATAACTTTAATAGTTTCGCTTCCTTGTTGCCCAAAGACATATGTTCGCCTCTAATGATGAGATCATTATTGTCAATATTATATTCTATATCCTTTGCGATATACACTGTAGATTTTACTTCATGATAAAATTCTCTTCTTAGAAGTGTTTCTATACGTATTAAAAGTTCTTTCAGCTCAAATGGCTTTCTTATATAATCATCGCAGCCGCTATTGAAGCCTTTTTCCAGATCATCTACACTATCTAATGACGTAATAAAAATTGCCGGGGCTACAACGTTGTTTTCTCTGGCCTCTTTTAACAACTTAAAACCATTTACATTTGGTACATTCACATCTAAAAGCAATAGATCATATCTAGTTTCATAAAGCTTATCTTGCGCCTCAAGTCCATCAAAAGCACTATCTACAAAATAACCTTTTGATTCTAAAAATTCCGTAATAGTATCATTTAAATTACTATCATCTTCTAGAAGCAATATTCTAATCTTACGCGTTTTATCCATTCCTACCTACCTACACAATTTACGATTTATTATAACGTATTTAAAATAATATCTTATTTCATATATCATTTTCATATTTTAATATAATATTTTAACATTCATTTAACAATTTTAATATCATTTTAACAATAAACCATTATAGTTTCTAATTAAAACTACACAAAGGTTGAAATATATGAATTATATTGAGTTGTTTGCCATTTTGGGTACTGCATTCATGATAGGGTTTGGGCATTGCATAGGAATGTGCGGAGGAATAGTAGTAGCATACACTACAGCAAAAATAGATGAAAAAGCATCTTGGGCCAAACAAGGATTTTCTCATTTGGCATATAATTTTGGCAGAGTTACGACATATACTGTAATGGGCGCGGCATTTGGACTTCTTGGAAAAACTTTTGCATTTACAATGACAACAAAAGGGATACTCTTCGTTGCAACCGGAATACTTATGATATTGGCAGGATTTTCTATAATCGGAGGCGGCAAATTCTTAAATTCATCCAATTTATCTATATCAAAACAAGGATGGTTTCAAAAATCTTTTAGAGCATTACTTGCCAGCAAAACTACGTCTAGTTTTTATATGCTAGGAATATTAAACGGCCTCATACCATGTGGACCCGTATATGCATTTGCGATTGTAGCTGCCAGCACGGCCAGTCCTCTTTATGGAGCAATGGTAATGTTTGTTTTTGGCATAGGAACAATGCCGGCTCTTTTGTTTTTGGGTTCATTGGCAAAACTGCTTCAAAAAGGCAGCTGGAGAACAAATATGACAAAAATTGGGGCTATAATGATAATGCTTTATGGTGCATGGACCCTATTTAAAGGATACAACTTCATTTCGCACCCGGAAATGATGAGCCACAAAATGGAAAAAATGCAGCAGCAATACCATATACCGGAATTTATAAAACATATCTAAAAAAGAGATTTAAAAAAAGAAGACACATAACAGTCATTATGAGACTGTTATGCAAAGAAAATATTTTTAAAGTTTTGGGCCTGCAGAGGCATAATCAAATTCATTACCATTATCATCATATCTATGGAAATTTTCAGTAAACATAACAGCTAGCTTTTGTAGCATAGCATCATATTCTTCTTTATTGTCCCATGTATTTCGAGGATTTAACACATGAGTGTCAACGCCAGGCAATGCTTTTGGAATAGCAAAATCAAAAATATCCAATGAATCAAATTCTGCTTTTAATATATTACCGCTCAAAATAGCATCGATACAAGCTCTGGTATTTTTAATGCTCATTCTTTTGCCTACGCCGTATGATCCGCCTGTCCAGCCGGTATTCAAAAGATAGACATTAACACCGTATGCATCAATTTTTTCACCAAGAAGCTTAGCATATCTAGTAGGATGGAGCGGTAAAAATGCCTCACCGAAACATGCTGAAAATGTAGCAACAGGCTCTTTTATGCCAAGTTCTGTACCGGCTACCTTGGCAGTGTAACCGCTTAGGAAATAATACATTGCTTGTTCTTTTGTGAGCTTGCTAACAGGAGGCAATACCCCAAATGCATCAGCAGTCAAAAAGATTATATTTTTTGGATGCCCTGCTTGAAGATTTTCTTGATAATTATCTATATGTTCAATAGGATAAGAAACTCTGGTATTTTCTGTTTTACTGTCATCAGAATAATCAATGATACCGCTATTGTCGCATACTACATTTTCCAAAAGAGCATTTTTGCGTATCGCTGCATATATCTCCGGTTCGCTTGACGGGTCTAGGTTGATGACTTTTGCATAACATCCGCCTTCAAAATTAAAGACCCCGTTTTCGTCCCATCCATGCTCATCGTCGCCTATCAATGCACGATTTGGATCGGTAGACAAAGTCGTTTTACCTGTACCGGAAAGTCCAAAAAATAGACATACATCACCATCTTTGCCGACATTTGCGGAGCAATGCATAGGCAATTTGCCTTCCAACGGAAGCCAATAGTTCATCATGGAAAATATGCCTTTTTTCATCTCACCGCCATACCACGTACCGCCGATTATTGACATATTGTCTTCTATATTGAATATCACAAAAACATCAGAATTCAATCCGTGTTCTTTATATTTTTCATTGACGGTTTTACAAGCATTCAGCATAACAAAGTCTGGTTCAAAATCTTTCAATTCCGCTTCGCTTGGACGAATAAACATATTTTTAACAAAATGTGCTTGCCATGCTACTTCTGAAATAAATCTAATTTTTTTACGACTTTGAAGACTTGCCCCAGCATAAACATCCATTACGTAAATGGATTTATTTGAAAGTTGCTCCTTACTGAGCTCGAGCAATTCTTCGTAAATCTCTTTTTTGATCGGCTTGTTGACATCACCCCATGCGATTTCATACTCTGATGGCGGTTGTTTGACAAAATATTTGTCTTTTGGGCTTCTACCAGTAAAAATACCCGTATCACACATAGCAGTACCGTTGTTGGAAAGTTTGCATTCCAATTGATTGACCTCATGTGCTTGCAATGTATCATAATCTAAATTATAATAGACATTTTGAATATCTTTTAGCCCTAATTTTTCAAGTCCCTTGGGTAACTTGGTGTCCATGTTTTCCTCTTTATAAAAAATCAAAAAGAAGTGAAAGTTAAAAAATATCTTTCACTCCAAACTCTATCTTGCTATACCTATTGTTTAATATTTTATTATACTAAAGAAGCCAACAGCTGGCCATCTTGAACTGCATCATTCAATGCAACATCTATTGAAGCAATTACACCATCTTTTGGAGCAAGAATATCAATTTCCATTTTCATAGCTTCAAGTATCATTATTTTTTGCCCTTCGGTTACGCTATCACCGACTTTAACCAAAATTTGCCATACATTACCAGGCGTTTGGGAATTGATCTTAACGCTTCCGGCAGCATTAGCGCCTGTACTTGCTGCAGTAGTAGCGCTGCTCTCTTTTGTTACTTCTTTGATCTGAATATCAGCATCGCCCTCTGCTACTTGCACACTATATTTTTTACCGTCAACCATTACAGTATAATTGCCACTCATTTCTCCTCCTTGTGTAGTTGTATATTTGCCTTTTCTGACCATCAGCGGCCCTTCGCCTTTTAAGAATGCGATGCCTTTTTTATCACATGATGCTGCTATAAATATATTTTCATCTGTTGCTTTTAAGCCCTCTTCTTCAAGCACATTTGTCCAATATGCGATAGATTTGGTTTCATCTTTGTCTGCTATATCCAAAGGATTTTCTGTAGTTGGCTCAAGCTTAAGCTGTTCGCTGGCAAGTTTAATGATTTCGCTATCGGCAGGAACCGGAGTTTTACCAAAATATCCAAGTACCATACGTCCGTATCCAGGAGCAATTTGTTTCCACGGTCCAAACATAACATTCGCATAAGCTTGTTGCCAATAAAATTGGCTCACAGGAGTTACCGAAGTACCGTATCCACCTCTTTCAACTACCTCTTTCATAGCAAGTATAACTTCATCAAACTTGTCAAGATTTCCTGCATCTCTCATCATTTGCGTATTGGCAGTCAAAGCGCCTCCCGGCATAGGAGAGAAAGGGATAATAGGTGAAACCTGAGTAGCTTCAGGCGGCATCATATACTCTTTTAGGCAATCTCTTAGGGTTTCTTCATATTTTAATATTTTTACAACATCCAAATCACCCAAGTTGTAATCTGAACCTTTTGTAGCATGTATCATTGTAAGGATATCTGGCTGACTTGTTCCACCGCTTACAGGAGCAGCAGCAAGATCTATACCGTTAACACCTGCTTCTAGAGCAGCAAGATATGAAGCTACGCTCACGCCTGCTGTTTCATGCGTATGAAGTCTAAGGTGTACGCCTTCGCCCAAAAGTTTTCTAGCCATGGCTATAGTTTCAAAAACCTTGTGAGGATTTGATGTACCGCTAGCATCTTTAAAACAAACGCTGTCAAAACTTATACCGCTATCTAGTATGTTTCTTAATGTTTTTTCATAAAAAGCTACATCATGAGCGCCTACGCATCCTGGAGGAAGATCCATCATGGTAACCACTACTTCATGATTCATGTTGTATTTTTTGATGCATTCAGCACTATATATAAGATTATTAACATCATTTAGTGCATCAAAATTTCTCACTGTTGAAGTACCATGCTTGGCAAACATTTTAGCGAACAAATCTATCATTTCTCTACTGCCTGTATCAAGCATAACAGTATTTATGCCGCGAGAAAGTATTTGTAAATTTGCTTTTGGACCAACTATTTCTCTAAATTTATCCATCATATCAAATGCATTTTCTCTCAAATAGAAGAAAAGAGACTGGAATCTAGCTCCCCCACCAAATTCAAAACGATTAATGCCAGCATTTTTTGCAGCTTCTACAGCCGGAAGAAAATCCTCCATGAGTACACGACCTCCAAAAACGGATTGAAATCCGTCTCTGAAAGTAGTATCCATAATATCAATATATTTTTTAGCCATCTAACGGTACCTTTGACTTTTCTTTTTTATACTAAAAATACAAGTATTTTTAGTATTATGTTTCAAAATATCTCAGTTGATATTTTGGTGTGAGATTGTAAACTACTTTTACTTACTCCTAAGTTAAAAAAAAATTTATCTTCTTTTTTTGCGACGATTTTGTTTATTTGTAGCATTTTGCTCGATATTATAGCTTGCCATCAAGTCTTTTACTTCGGATTCATCAAAACCGATATTTCCACCGAAACCACCTGATTCTCTTGATAGATAATAACTCAAAAGTTTTTCCAAAACTAGATCCTTATCATCCAATATACAGGATTCCAACATTTTTGTAGCTTCAAAAGTAGTATTAATAGAAGAGATATTAGCCATAATAGCTTTATAATCTTCCTCTTGTAAAGCATAACTATTTTCAATGGTTGCTAATCTCATATCTGCTCCTACTTCTTTTTGTATGCGTTGCAGTTCTTTGAATTCTTCTGTTGATACCAGTGTAATAGCTTGACCGCTCTTGCCTGCTCTTCCTGTACGGCCTATTCTATGCACATAGCTTTGCGGGTCAAAAGGAATATGATAATTAAATACATGGCTTACGCCTTTGACATCCAATCCTCTTGCTGCAACATCTGTTGCTACAAGAATTTTAACCTCACCTCTTCTATATGCTTTAATAACAGCATCCCTGTCATCTTGCTCCAAGTCGCCATGCAATCCTTTGACGCTAAAACCAAGAGCTTCAAGATGTTCGCTTAGTCTGTCCACTTCTCTTTTCATTCGGCAAAATATGATACATTTTTCAGTATCTTCGGTTTCAAGCAATTTAACTATAGCCTCATCCCTTTGATTTTCTTCTATCACATAATATCGCTGTTCTATTATGCTGTTTACCGTCTCGGCTTCATTAACAACAGAAATAAACTCTGGGCGATATAGTATATTTTCTGCTAAGTCTTTTATAGGTTCGGGCATAGTAGCAGAAAAAAGAAGTGTTTGTCTATTTTGAGGAATATATTCAAAGATCTCTTTGATATCATCCAAAAAACCCATATCCAACATCTCGTCAGCTTCGTCCAATACTACGATTTCAGGATTAAAGGTATCTATTTTGCCTTTTTTATATAGATCTTTTAAGCGCCCCGGAGTTGCAACTACTACTTGGACGCCTTTATGGATAAGAGCTATCTGTCTACCATATCCAACTCCTCCATAAACGGTCAATGTGCGAATTCCTGCAAAACGGCCAAGATGGTAAAGTTCGTCGCTAACTTGAGTAGCAAGCTCTCTAGTAGGAGTGATTATCAAAGCTCGTTCGCAACTGCCTTTGGCAATTTTATCCAAAATTGGCAAACCAAATGCAGCTGTTTTACCTGTACCGGTGTGGGCTTGGCCCACCATATCTTTCCCATCCTCTATAATAGGAATAGCCATCTCCTGAATAGGGCTTGGCTCACTAAAACCTGCTATTCTAACACCCTTTGCAATATCAGGGTGAAAATTAAATTCATTAAAATTCATTACATAACCTTTCAAGTTCATCTGTTTTGAACTTAATAAAACCTCCATAAAGAGGCTCTATAAATTCAATATTCAAATCAATGCTGTATTACAAAGAACCAAAATGCCAAACCGACGACGATACGGTAAATACCAAAAACAACAAAAGTATGACTGGTAAGAAATTGCATCATCCATTTAACAGTGATAAGAGCTACTATAAATGCTGTCACAAATCCAATTGCAACTAAAGAGTAATCATCTACAACCATAGTGGCTCTGTTTTTATAAAGATCATATGCGGTAGCGGCAACCATTGTTGGAATTGCCAAAAGGAAAGAAAATTCAGCTGCACTTTTGCGTGTTAGCCCGGCAAATATTCCTCCGAACATCGTCATCCCCGAACGGCTTGTACCCGGAACCATTGACATGCTTTGGAATAAGCCTATCATCAAAGCTTCATACCAGGCAAGTTCCTCAACCGTCTTGCATTTACTGTCATCGCGATTACGATGCAGATATTCCATGATCAAAAATGCAATACCTCCGATCACAAGCATCACGGCAACAGTTTCAATGCCAAATAGCGATTTGATGGTCTTATAAAACAGAAATCCAAACAGTGCAGTAGGCAAAAAAGCAACGGCAATTTTAAACCACAATGATCTATCTACCAATAGTTTTTGTGCAAATAAAAACAATACAGCCAATATGCTGCCAAGCTGTATAGAAACTTCGAATGCTTTGTGGGCATCGGTTTGTTTGAGCCCCAAAAGATCAGAAGCCAAGATAAGATGTCCCGTGCTAGATATAGGCAAAAATTCAGTTAAACCTTCCAAAGTGCCCAAGATCAATGCATCTAAAATTGTCATTCAAATTCCTTACAATTATAATATAACCAATGAAGTTCTCTAATAAAAATATTTAAAATAACCAATTGTGAAAAATATCACGATAAAAGTAAATTTTTGGCAAGATAAAAAATATCAAAATACTTCAATGCATATTTGCAAAATAACTATTCTCTCTTGCCAAGAGTGTTTCTGGCACACCACTGTCTATAAGCTCTCCATGCTCAAGCACAAAAATCATATCAGCATTTTGTATGGTACTTGGTCTATGGGCAATAGTTATAACTGTTTTTTGTGCCAAAAAGTGAGATAATGCCTTAAATAGTCTTATCTCTGTATGGGTATCAAGCGCAGAAGTTGATTCGTCAAATATAACCACTTTTGGATCACTGAGAATCATTCTGGCAATCGCAACTCTTTGTCTTTGACCGCCGCTGAGCTTGATACCATCTCGTCCAACTTTAGTATCCAAACCATTTTCAAGTTTGGCTACTACATCATCTAATTGAGCAATGGTTAGTGCTTGATGAATCTCTTCATCACTATAAGGATGTCCCAATGTCAAATTAAACCGTATTGTATCATGAAAAAGTTTAGGATGTTGCAATATAAGATGTATATTTTCCCGTATTGTCGATAATGCGATATTTTTTGAAGGGATACCGTCATAATATATCTCTCCACTGTCCGTGTGATAAAATCCAACTATTAAATTCGCCAAAGTAGTCTTACCGCTGCCGCTGGCACCAACTATAGCTATCTTTTGGCCTGTTTCAAATTTCATATTAATATTTCTTAATATTTGTTTACCTTCTTTGTATGAAAATGAGACATTTTCTAGCTTGATGCCTATACTGTCTTTGCCTTCAAACGGATTTTGTGCATTGGGTATTGACCTCTCCTGCTCCAACGCAAAGATACTATTTATTCTTCCGCAAGCTGCTTTGGCAGTAGATAGAGCATATTGGAAATTGATGATGTCTTGAGTAGGTCCTACCATGACCCATAGATAAGAAAAAATCGCAAGCATAAGTCCTACGCTAAGATCACTGTATGCAACAGCTAAGATGCTCACAGCTCTAAATACTTCGTATCCATTTAAAAATATAAGAAAAGACCACCTCATAGCCACTTCGCTTTTGTACCCGTATGCTATAGCATGATTTTTGAGCTCATCTGCTTTGATAGTAGTTTTATCAAAAAAATATTCTTCTTTATTGGTAGCTTTGATCTGATGAAAAAGCTCCAAAGTCTCAGAGAGACTGCCTTGAAACTCTTCTATGGCTCTATTCTCTTCTTTTTTGAGCAATCCGATATTGCGTGAAAGCTTGGCTGTAAAAAATACGACTATAGGATTTGTAATAAGTATAAAAAGTGCAAGCTGCCAATGGATCCACAAAAGAACCATACTTGAAAATAGCAGTGTGAGTATAGCGATGACCAATTTGCTGATCGTTGTACTTATAAATCCATCGATAGTCTCTATATCAGTAACTAACTTGGATGTGATAGAGCCTACGCTAAAATTCTCATATTCTTTTAATGAAACTCTTTTGAGATGATCTAATAGAGATACACGGAGTTTGTAACTAATTTTTTTAGATATTGTTGCAAATATCTTAGATTGTACGATACCAAGCATGGCTGATAATATACGAAATAGTATAATAACAGATAGTACCAAGAGTACATATCCGCTAACGCTCATATCGCCTAAATATTTAGAAACAAAGAGCGTCAATCTAGGCTCTTTGTGCAACAATAATTCATCGACCAGAAGAGGAATAAAAAGAGGAACAATGGCTACAAGCAAGGTAGATATTATAGCTACTACCTGCCCCCAAAAAAGCAGTTTTTTAAACTTGAATATATCTCTAAATAGTGAAGAAATATTGCACAGCATTATAGAGAATCAACTATATCCAAAACAAGTGTCAAATCTCTATCATCAATAGAATGAGAAGCAGCCTCTTTTAATATTGGTTTGGCACAAAATGCGATGCGAGTACCGGCATGTGCAAACATACTAAGATCATTTGCTCCATCTCCTACTGCAACGGTATTTTCGACGCTTACTCCTAATAATCCCTGCAATCGCAAAAGCATCTCGCCTTTTGATGAACCAAACATCATCTCGCCGCCTACTATACCGGTGAGAACTCCATCTTCATGATGCAAAGTGTTTGCAAAATCAGCATCAAGCCCAAGTATATTTGCAGCGTGTGAAGTAGCATTGCGAAATCCCCCCGAAAAGCATACTACTTTATATCCTCTGCTTTTGAGCCCATTGATACACTCTTGGGCCCCGTTCACAAACGGCAATGACATACAGATCTCATCTACTCTGCTTTTAGGCAATCCTTTTAGTAAAGCGACCCTTTTGACCAACGAAGCATAAAAATCTAATCTTCCTTCCATAGCTTCGTGAGTAATAGCTGCTACTTCGGCTTCAAATCCAAGTTCGGCAGCTAAAAAATCTATGGTCTCTCCCTCCATAAGCGTAGAATCAAAATCAAAAACAGCTAGCTTCACATAGTACCTTTTATATAGTTTTACAAGTATAATTAGGCTAAAATTGTATCTAATTATTGCTAAGAAGATGGATTTGGTACTTTTATATTACCGAGCTTTCGTTTGAGTTTATCTAACTTTTATAAATAGCAAAAACCAATACAAAGAACAATAGATGATATTTGATGCCTTTTGTGCCACGCTGTGCACTCCTAAACCATTCATAACCGTAGAAGTTACACCTCCTCACGGAGCCTCAATGGATAAACTTATCGGGCAGATAAAAGATTTTGATTTGCCAAGCAGGGTTACAGGCTTTACGACTACGGATAATCCTCTAGCTAAACTCAAAATGGATGCGGTGCTGGCTGCTATAAAATTACAGCAAGAGTTCTCTAAACCGGTGATCGCCACCATGAGCATGAGAGACAAAAACAAACTATCTCTCCAATCGACTTTGCTTGGAGCAAACGATTTTGACATTAGATGTATATTGGCTCTCACCGGCGATCCTGCAAAATATTCTGACCAGCCGGAAGTTAAAGGGGTGTTGGAAAGAGACTCGACGCTGCTGCTAAGCATCATACACCGTCTAAACAGCGGCACTGACTATAGTAAAAAGCCTTTGCATCCCTCTACGAAGCCTATCTATCCGTTTGCGGTTAGCAATGCCCATGCAAAAGATCTAAAAAGCCTCCAAAAGAGAATGGTCAAAAAACTAAACTATGGCGCTAGAGCTATCATAACCCAGCCTGTTTATGATATAGAAAATGCGAAAATACTCTTAGAGCTATTTGAGAATGCAAAAAATGAAAGTATCCGCCACACCGCCAAAGAAGCTCAGCTCATACTCGGACAATTTCCGGTCGTGAGTGCAAAAACAGCTAACTTCATAGACGAGCATGTCCCTGGCATATCTGTGCCAAAAGCCATTATTGATGAAATGAACCTTGCTAGCATGGATGGAAGCGAGAGAGAATATGAAGTTGGATTTAGACTCTCAAAAGTAGTCTATGATGCCGTGATGGAATTGCATCCAAAAGTACATCTCATGACACACAATAGATTTGATCTGTGCAGTGAATTGATAGGGTAGTAGATGAATCCTGTCATCAAACAATTTTTAGATGATGGCAAGATAACACAAGATGAATATGATATCTTGTTTGAGGATAAAAATAGTTGGTCTACAACTAACGATAAAGGCGAACAAGATTGGAGTCAATCATATGACAGACAAGAGAAATTTAAAAAAACTCTAATAGACATCATTAATTTACAAAAAGATAACAACAGATATGATTTGTCATTTATACACTTTCCGCCATTTAGAATAATAGATTATTTTAGCGATGAAAATATAAAAAAACATATAAATTTTTATGGGGCTAATTTTACTGGAGGAACTGATTTTATTGCCTCCAAGTTTGATGGTGAAGCTAATTTTGTAAATACTAATTTTATTGGAAAAACTGATTTTTACCATGCCAAATTTGGGAATATAGCTAATTTTATGAATGCTATATTTTATAATGAAACTATTTTTAAACGCTCAACATTTAACAATGAAGTGTATTTTAATAATTCAATATTTAAAAGAAGCATATCTTTTGAAGAAGTTTATTTTAAAGAATTATTTAAAGCTTCAGATATGAGCTTTAATCAGATAAATTTAACAGGAATATACTTCGAAGACCCTAATTTATTAGAACTAAGCGGATACGACAATGACAATAAAGTACCACTAGAAACTAAACACTTTGCCAACAAAGAATCTGCAAGACTAATAAAAGCTCATTTTGAAAAACAAAATAACATCACAGAAGCAAATAAATACTTTGTCATAGAGCAAGATAAATATATTTATGAGTTACGAAAAAACAACAACCATGATGATAAAAGAATTACTAAGCTTATTCCGCTCTATCTAAATAAATTCGTTTCAAACTTTGGAACAGATTGGGTTAGGGGAATTCTTTTTTTTATGATGTGGGGAATCATTGCAAATAGCATTTTTACTGCAGCAACAAGTTTATGGAAAATTGACACTAATCTGATAATATATTTTTTAGTTTTATTTTTCATTTATTGCTTGACATATATCAATACCAAAGCATCGCTTCAATTTGCACTTTTAATAATATTTAGTATTATTTTAAATCTAATTAGTGTATCGGTAAACTTTCTTGATAAAAATACAATGAACGAAATAGTAAAAATTACCAACCCTATAAATGCTTTCAAGGAAGATAATATTTTTAAGGAAAATGAGGCTCTTGGAGCTATTTTACGAGTAATATCAGCAACTATCATATTCAAATCATAGTCGCATTTCGTCAAAATACTAGACGAAGTTAAAATACGAAGCAATCCAACAAGAGGAGATAGTCACGGGCTATAAGCCCTCACTATGACGAGTAACTCGCGTCATTCCTGCGAAGCATATGTTACATGAGAGGAAAGATTCATAGGGTATGCTGGCAAGCCCACCCTACACCTTCTTGCAATGATGCAATTATAACAGAGATTTGAAAAATGAGTGGATCCCCGCCTTCGCGAGGATGACTGGCAACCCACGCTACCCACAACGATTCAATCCCTACCTACTACGCCAATGCTTTGCAGCATGCATCTCTATGCTTTTGAAGCATATACTTAAATATCTTGCCATATGTCTGACATCTGTGCAGTGAATTGATCGGGTAATGATTAGATAAATATTATTTGTAAATAAGAATTTTCTGATATACTTCACGAAAATTTAACGGAGCAAACCTTGTCATCACTGAACAATTTTAAAAAAATCAATACCATAGAAGGATACTCTTTTATAATATTGGTATTTATCGCTATGCCTCTCAAATATTATTTCGGATATCCAATGGCCACCAAGATAGCCGGCACGATCCATGGGGCATTATTTACATGGTTTATCTATCAACTCCTGAAAACAAAAAATGAAACACCTCTTTCTATAAAAGAGAGCAGCTTTTATTTCTTGCTTTCTCTTGTTCCTTTTGGAAGCTTTTATACCCAAAAACTTTGCAACGCAAAAATAGAATCAGAAATACTAAGCTAATGCCTTGCGGCAAGCATCTCTATGCTCTTTTGGAACATATTTAAAGATTTTTCCATACCGTTTGACTGCAGCTATGCAGATCTCTTCGCTTATGCGCGTTTTAGGTACAAACTCCAAAGCCAAACCGTCATTTTGTACGGCTGCTAAACAAACTTCTAGAGTTTTTGAAGATTTTGGTGCGTACTTTAGCAAACATCCATTTTGCGCAACTGCAGCCAAACAAACTGCAGGAATTTTAAATTCATTATCCAGATCAAAAAATACCCAGCGATTTTTCTTGACCGCTTCGGTGCATAGTATATTGGTCTTAAATGCTCTAGGCACATAATGCAAAGCCATAGCATTTTGCTTGACTGCCTCAAGACACATAGTAGCGCCTTTGAGATTTTTTGGAACATATTTGAGTGCTAAACCATTTTGCTTAACAGCTTCTAGACATATTTCTTTCGTTCTAAATGTTTTTGGAACATATTTTAGTGCAAAACCCATTTGTTTAACAGCTGATAAAAACAAAGATTCATCTTTTATATCGGTATATGCCAAAGCCAGCCCATCTTGTTTTACGGCCGCCTTGCACAATTCTAATGTTTTGAGAGATTTTGGCACAAACTCCAAGGCTAGACCGTTTTGTTTGACCGCTTCTAGACATAATATTTCGTTTTTGAGGATTCTTGGAACAAATTCAATCGATAAACCATCTTCTACAACAGCAACGAGACAAATCGCTTCGCTTTTAATAGCTTTGGGAACATATTCAAGAGCCAAACCGTTTTGTTTTACCGCCTCAAGACAACAAACATCTGTTTTTCTTTTATTTGAAATATAATCAAGAGCCAAGCCGTTTTGTTTGATAGCCAAAGATATAATATCTTGTGTCAAAAGTGATTGTGGGATTTTTTTCAATAACAAGCCATTTTTGGTTACAGCATCAACAGCTTCTTCTATTGTTTTAATTTTCATTCTTTATCCTTTATAAGATAACCTAGGAACAATTAAGCAATAGATTATATCATTATTTTATAACATAAAAAATACAATAAAAAAATTATTTGTTTTTTTAATGAATATTTGAAAAAACAATGTTGCCTTCTTGGACTATAGCAACTTTTTTTTGACAGGCAAGGGATGGCAGCGATATATATTTGCCTATATTAACGGCTTGATGATAATGTCCTTCTATCACAAGGTCCGTATCTTTGTAATTACGCATAATTGCTTTGGCTTTTTGCTCAAAATCATCCATCTTGTGGCAAATTATCTTTGAAGGCAATTTTCCCATTTGATAATTTATGATCTTTTTCTCAAAAGGCTTTAAAAGATCTAAGGTTATCTTGTTTCTAAGAAGCTTGCAATAGAGCCCATACCCAAATCCTGTTTCATATTTATCCCCATGGGAAAGTGCAACTCTCTTGCTGCCTAGCTTCATGATGACAGGCTGTTCGTCTCTGGAATATAAACTGATGTTTGAAAATATATCTTTGAGACAAAAATCATGATTGCCTTCAAAATAGTGTATTTCTATTGTTTGAGAAAGTTTTTTTAGCAATGATATGGCTTCATTACTAAACGTAAGAATATAATCATTGTATCCAAACAACAGGTCAAAAATATCCCCCATTAAAAAAAGTTGCGGGGCAGTTATCGCTCCTGTTTCAATTTTTCTTATAAGCTCTATAAACTCATCCCCATGATGCGGATAATGCGCATCAGCTATGAATATGGCACCCTCTTTTATCTCTATCATGAAAACCATACCTTGGAAATGTAATCCTGGACGAAGCTTGAAAATTTAATTTTTGATAATATTTCACAATAAATTAATGATGTCATCCTGAGCGCAGCGTAAGGATCTGAAATAAAATAGCTACAAATCATATTATGACGCTTTCATACAAATCTTTCCAACTCGGATTAAACAAATTAATAAGCTCTATTTTTTTATTTCTTTTATATTTTTTCAACTGCTTTTCTCTATTGATAGCATCTACTATATCATCAAAAATCTCATAATAAACTAATTGTTTTAAATTATATTTTTGAGTAAAACCATCAATAAATCCATGCTTATGTTCATAAACTCTCTTTGACAAATTACTGGTAACACCTATGTATAATGTACCTAACATTTTATTTGTTATGACATATACAAAACCTTGTTTTTGCAATTTATCTCCTAAAATAAGATTCTTACGGCGACAAATCGCCTCAGAATGACAAAACTTCCTTACGGAACATAAGCAAGTGTAGGCAATCCTGCATTCTCGTCCAGTCCGCACATGATGTTTGCTGCGGCCAATGCTTGAGAACTTGCGCCTCTTAAAAGATTATCTATGCTGCTGCTCACAAAAAGCGCGTTGCCTTCTCTGGCAGCAAAAATATCACAAAAATGCGTACCTGATACGCTTTTGGTATCTACCGGCTTTTCTCTGATGCGGATAAAAGGATCGTTTGCATAATGATCTCTAAGAACCTTTATCGGATCTATATCCTCTTTGAGTATTGCATATACACTCACAAGCTCTCCTCTTGTCATTGGCACAAGATGCGGAACAAAATGCACATTGATATCAACTCCGTGAATATTGGCAATTTTTTCCATAATTTCCGGAGCATGACGATGTTTGAGCGGATTGTAAGCAAAAATATTATCATTAATTGTTACAAAATGGGTAGTCTCAGTACAACTTTTACCAGCACCGCTAACCCCTGATTTGGCATCTACAAATAATGGTGCATTGGTATCTATATACGGGATAAACGGCAATATTCCAAGCAATGTGGCAGTCGGATAGCAACCAGGGCTTGCTACCAGCTTAGCATCTTTTATATCATCACGATAATACTCGATCAATCCATATATACCCTTATGGGCATTAGAGGCATCTTCATGTGCACAGTAGTGTTTTTCATATGTCTCTTGCAATAGACGATAATCAGCAGAGAGATCGACTACCTTTACATCATTATCCCAAAGCTCTTTTGCAAATCCCATGGAAGCTTTATGTGGAAGAGCCAAAAATACTACGTCGCAATGAGTTTTAATACTTTTATGTGAAGCTTTTTCTATCTCCATAGTGATAACATCCTGTAATGACGGATGAAGAGCTTCCACCATGACATCGCCCGTACTTGCTGCCAAATATGTAAGCTGAAAATACGGATGAGCTAATATAAGCTTGATCAGCTCTAGTCCGGTGTATCCGCTTACTCCTACTATACCTACTCTCATTATTTATCCTTGATACAAATCTCTTCATAGCATACGGTAGTGATCTCATAGCATTTTTGCCCGCCCGGTAATGATACTTCTATCTCATCGCCTTCTTCTTTGCCCATCAAAGCTTTTGCCAAAGGTGAAAATAGGGATATAAGCCCATGAGTTGGATTTGATTCTTGAGTTCCTACGATGGTATACTTGATAACAGCATCACTATCTTGATCAGCAAGCTCCACAGTCGATCCAAAACAAATTCTAGTATGGCTCAAAGTGGACGGATCTATGATGTGAGCACGAGAGAGGAGATCGCCTAGCTCTATGATGCGCGCTTCCATCAGTCCTTGTTTTTCTTTGGCTGCATGATATTCTGCATTCTCTTTTAAATCTCCTAAAGCTCTAGCTTCATCTATAACTCTAGCGATCTCGCTTCTCTCTACGGTTTTGAGCTGTTCTAGTTCTTTGGTTAACTTTTGATATGTGGCATGAAGCATTGGTTCTTTTTGCACGATTATTCCTATGTAATAGTTTATGGAAGCTTGCAGCAACCATTTAATTATTAGTATTATACCAAAAAGGCTATAATAGCGTTTGAATTTTTACAAAGAGATATAATGAAACATATACTTATTACCAATGATGACGGTTTTGAATCCAAAGGACTACATGAATTAGCAGAAGCACTTAGACCCCTAGGAAGAGTGATAATAGTAGCTCCGACTGTAGAGAAATCTGCTTGCGGACACTCTCTTACACTCACTAGGCCTCTTAGATTTGTTGAAATAGGTGATGATTTTTTTAAACTTGATGACGGTACACCTACTGATTGTGTATTTTTGGCTCTTAATAAATTATTTAGCGAAGATTGCAAACCCGACCTTATCATCTCAGGCATTAACAAAGGTTCCAATATGGGGGAGGATATTACCTATTCTGGTACCGCTGCTGCTGCCATGGAAGCAGTACTGCAAGGTATTCCTGCTATTGCCGTATCCCAAGTTTGTCATGGACAATGTCAAAATATAGATGATTTTGGATATGAACTTGCTAAAGAGAGTATTGCCATGTTGGCAAAACGTATATTGGAAGGAGGCTTTCCTTTGGGAAGCAGAAAATTTCTCAATGTTAATATCCCGCCTATATCTTCTGAGGTATGCAATGGATTCATGATAACTCGTGCCGGCAAACGATTATATGGAAATGACGCAGAAGTTCATATGAACCCTAGAGGCCTGGAGCATTATTGGATAGGCCTACCTAGACTTGATTGGGAATCAACAGAAGGCGACATGAGTGATTTTGACGCAATAGACCAAGGATTTGTATCTATTACGCCTGTCCATCTGGACATGACTAGCCATACCGACATAGAAGCATTAAAGCAGTGGCTATGAGATTTGATAGATGCCGAATGCTGTTTGGAGAAGAGGGATTTGCAAAACTTCAAAATGCCTCTATATTGATACTAGGCGTCGGCGGGGTTGGAAGCTATGCGCTTGATTGTTTATATCGCAGCGGAGTAAAAAATATTACCATAGTAGATTATGATACATATGAAGAAAGCAATCAAAATAGGCAAATAGGCTCTGAGGCTATAGACGAATTCAAGACAAAAAGGCTAGAAGAGCTATACCCTGGCATCAAAGGCATCAACCAAAAAATGGATATCTCATGGGTAAAACATTTTGATTTTGCCCTGTATGATATCGTTATAGATTCATGCGATACCACAAAAGTAAAACTTGAAATAGCAAAAAAATGTTTCCGAAAACTCATAATGGCCGTAGGATCTGCCAAAAGGTATGATGCCGGTAAAATATCCGTAGCATCTATTTGGAAAACTCAGGGAGAAGCACTGGCAAATAAAATTCGAAGGGAATTAAAAAAAGCCAAATTTGATCGTAATTTTACTGTCGTGTTTTCCACAGAAGAAGCCAAATGCAAAGAAAAAGGTTCATGCGTTGCAGTAACGGGGGCATTTGGTCTTACTATTTGCTCTGAAGCAATCAAAAAAATCGTCGATATGCCAAAAAAAGGGAAAGCATAAAAACAAATTTGAGCGACCTAATCTATAGATCTCTCAAATTTAGATTTTAATTTTCTTTTTAAACCGGCCAATATTGTCAAAATACCCACAACAACCACTGCCACATATACCCATTCTGGGATCGGCATTGGATCTCCTGCTGCGTATGAATGCAATCCGGATAGATAATAGTTAACACCAAAATACGTCATAAGCACGGTACTATATGCCCATACAGCTGCTACATTGTATATATATAGGCTTTTTAATTTCGGTATAAATCTTAAATGAATGACCGCAGCATAGACAAGTATGGTCACAGCTGCCCATGTCTCTTTTGGATCCCATCCCCAGTATCTGCCCCAACTTTCATTTGCCCATACGCCGCCCAAAAAGTTTCCTATTGTAAATACAACCAATCCTATCAATATGGACATTTCTGAAAGCGCTGATAATTCATGGATAGATCTGTCAATATGTTGATTGTTTTGGCTTCTAAATACAAAAAGAACCAATGTCAGCAAAGAAAGTATAAACCCAAGTCCGAAGAAACCATCTCCTGAAACAATAAGCGCAACATGTATCATAAGCCAGTATGACTTAAGCACCGGTACAAGAGGGGTAATTTCTGGGTTCATAAAATTCAAATGAGCCACACCCATAGTAGCACCGGCAAGCAAAGCTGTTGCCGCTAGAGTAAATAAACTTTTACGGCCAAGCAGCAATCCTGCCAAAACGGTAGTTGCTGCTATAAAAACAACCGATTCATAAGCATTGCTCCATGGGGCATGATCGGAAATATACCATCTAAGGCCAAGTCCTGCTAAATGAACAACAAAACCGATACCCAAAAATATTACTGCACCCTTCATGATCCAGCCGATAAAAGACAATGGTCTAAGTATATGCATAAATGCTGCAACTATAAGCAAAACCCCTAGTAATATATAGAATGGAACGAGCTTGGCAAATAGCCCGTAATGATTATATGCTATCTCAAAATCGATATGTCTTGCACTTGGCATGACCTTTTGGCCAAATATTCCTTGGAATTTTGCTATAAGCCCCAATCCGTCATTCGCCTTATCCCATTTACCGCTGCTAGAGGCATCGACTAATTGTGAAAAATAGTTTGCCGTGATCATCTGGACCATTTGACCCTCTTTTTGAGGAAATGTTTTCATGGCATTTATCGGGGAAAACCATGCATTATTTGGATCCTGCGGTTTTGGGAATACCTTAAAGAAATCTCCCATATATGTCATATAAGCGACATTTAGGCGCTCGTCAGCCTTGATGAGTTCTTTGTCATATTGGGTCTTTTCGAGTGGAGCTTTTTGATTTGCTTTTTGTATAACATCAAAAAGTTTATATTCTCCGGCTTGTGTAAAAAAGTCTGAAAATCTAGCATATTTGGAATCTTCATTCAATCCAAGATCTTTTGCGATCTGCGGATGGCCGATTTGAATCATAGGAACCGATTGGAACTCTTCTGGTTTTAGCATCATGCTCAGAAATAATTCGCTTGACTCTGCTTCAAACATAATTGTTTTACCGGTAATTTTAGAAATTACCTCTGTTGCCATGGTATCGATAGGTTTCATACGCCCTTGGCCGTCTTGGACTACAAGTCGTTTAAATTGCTCAATATGCTGTTTATCGAATTTTGGTATAGTGACATTACCATCAGCGGCTTTGAGAGGCGTATAGATAAATGCGCCTATCATAACAAGAGCAATGCTTAATTGCTGCAGTGACTTTGTATCTTTGAGCAATTTTTGAAATCTCCCGTTTTTCGCAAAAAGAGTCCATAGCATACCGATAGACAAAAGCAGATAACCTAAATACGTCATATTTGTGCCTGGATCATGATTGACTGAAAGAATGGTGCCTTTTTCATCAGGGTCGTAAGATGTCTGAAACAATCTATAGTCACGATAATCCAATACATGGTTCATGTATATAGCATAAGGCATAGTTACATTATTTTCCTTGTCAATTAAAATTACGTCACTTGCATATGATGACGGTGTCATAGATCCCGGATAGCGATCAAGCTTAAAATCTTTTAAATATATTCCAAAGGGAAGTTCTATCACCTTTGCTCCTATTCTCATAGAGACTTCGACTCCGTCAATTTCAATGCTCTTTATCTCTCCTGGCATACCTTGTATCGGATTAAATTCTATATTTGCAGATTTATCTCCTACTTTTATATCCATATTGACATATTCAGGTTTGCCCGCTTTTGGCTTGAGAGCATTTGATACTTTGATAAATTTTGCTTTTGGGTATATGGCTTTAAGAACAACGGCATTGCTATCAAATCTGTATAATACTCTTTGTTCCAGTTTATTTTGGCCTGCATTCAGCGAGCCTTCATTTTTATTATCCATATTTAGCGTCATAGCTTCGCTTGGAAAGTTTGCTGTCAAACCATCTATGCTATCCTTAATAATAAATACATCAGGGTTTGTTTCGTTTGTGTCGTAAGATACGATCATACCGTTTACAGTTTTAGATTCACCCTTTTTGATATATACTGATTCTCCTGTGCCATTTGCGCTGCTTACCATCAATTCAAGCATTTTTACGCCGTCTGTGGCATTTTGCTCCAACTTATACTCTACTTGCGGCAAATATTCCTTAAGAGTAACAGAAATTTTTTTATCTCCCAATTGCAATGACTTATCAAAACTATTACCAAGCCAAGATGATAATCTCATAGGATACTCTTCATACACTTCTTGTTTTCCGTCAGAAACTTGTATCTGCATATAAGTGTCCATTGAAAGCATTTGATTGGTTGAACTATTTTCTCTGACTGATAATTTGCCCTCATATCCTACATAACGAGTGAGTAAAGCCCCAAGTGCAATAACTACAAAAGAGAAATGAAATAAAAATATAGGCATTTTATGCTTATATGATTTGTAGTTCGACATTTGATAAACCAAAATAGCTATAAAATAAAATAAAAAAAGTTCAAACCATTTTGTTTTATATACCAAAGCCTGAACTGTTCCGGTGCCGTAATCATTTTCAATAAATGTAGCACCCCCTATGATGACACCAAAAAGCACCATCATAACAACAGCCATTTTCATAGAAAAAAGTTTTTTAAAGATATCCATAAAATTCCTTATTGTTTAAAAAGGATATTGTATTCATAAATACTTTAGATTTGGATGACTTACGGAAAATTATTATTCGTTTGATTGACTATTTCAGTTTTATTTTTATAACTTTATGGTACAAAACATCATAACAATACAACAACAAAAAGGATTTTTATGAAAAAAATTATTGTTTTGCTTATGGTATTCAATATTTTTTGTTTTGCTCAAACATTGACTCAAACTAACAAGGCTTCAGTAACATGGACCGCATTTAAAACTTTGGCAAAGGTTGGAGTATCGGGTGATTTTACATCTATTTCATATACTCCGGCTTATAAACAAAACAAGGATCTATCATCATTGATGGTAGGTTCAAAGATTGTCATAGACAGCACTAAAATAGACACAAAAAATCCGGCCAGAGATGCTACCATATCAGAAATGTTTTTCAAACAGCTCCCTTCTGCTATCATCAAAGGCAAGATAATATCTTTGGATGAAGCAAAATCCACTATGACAATAGAGCTGCAAATGGGCGGCACAACCAAGATCATACCTATGAAATATGAATTAAACAATAACACCTTTAAGGCAAACGGGGTAATAGATATATTGGATTTTAACGGTGCAAATGCTTTGGCATCAATTTCAAAAAACTGCTACGATTTGCATGAAGGCAAGACATGGAACGATGTAGGCATACAATTCCAAACTACTATATTTAGCAAATAACCGATGTATAATAATTTTTGGGAAACAAAACAGCTTTCAGAGCTTACACATGAAGAATGGGAGTCGTTATGCGATGGATGCGGGCTATGCTGTGTTCATAGACTTGTATGCGATGATGATAGTATAGTTACGACAAATGTCGTGTGCAAATGCTTTGATATAGAGCACGGCGGCTGCAAAGAGTATCATAATCGCTTCAAGATAGTACCTGAATGTATGCAGCTAACACTTAAAAGAGTAAAAGAATTCGACTGGCTGCCCGAGACTTGTGCTTATCGTCTACGCTATGCCGGCAAACCGCTTCCTTCTTGGCATCCGCTTATTAGCGGCACCAAAGAAAGCGTAAGAATTCATGGCGTCAATCCGTCAAGCCATATAGAAGAGACAGATGATATCATATTAGAAGATCATATCATGGAATGGTAAGAACTATCTTTAATAGATCATTTTCTGCCAAATGGATTATCACTTCTATTTTTTGGCTTTCTTGTCTCTTCAATATCCGGTTTTTGTGTAGTAAAAACACCTGCTTTGTAAAGCACGCATCCCTTGCACCCAGGGTCACATTTGTGTTTTAGCAGATTGCACCAATCTAGTTCTTTATTATTTCTGCCTAAATGCTGACATCCCCAACCGCTTGCCATTTTTTATTCCTTATACTGCAATATGCTACTTCAGCTCGCCCCAATTGTTCCCAATGCTCACAGAGCATTCCAACGGTACATTTAAGTCATATATGTTTTTCATTACATGAGCAAAACGTTCACTAAGCTCCTGGGCCTTTGAATCTTCGATCTCAAATATAAGTTCATCGTGAATTTGCAGCAGCAATCTAGCATCCAAATTCTCATCTATGATCATACTATCTATCTCATTCATTGACAATTTTATAAGATCTGCTGCACTGCCCTGGAATACAGTATTGACCCCTTCGCGAAGATATGCAGCTTTTTCCATACCGCTAGCTTGCTCGTAATTAAAAAATCTTCTGCGGCCCAATAATGTCTCTACATACCCAATATTAATAATCTCTTTTTGGATGGATTCCAAGAAATTTCTAACAGTAGGAAATGACGCAAAATAGCTAGATATGATCTCTTTGGCTTCCATGGGAGATATGCCAAGTGCAGCTGAAAGTTTTTTAGGCCCCATGCCGTAAAGCAAACCAAAATTGATCGACTTGGCTACATTTCTTTTTTCTTTGGCCAGCTCTTCGCCAAAAAGCTTATGCGATGTAGCATAATGGATATCTTCGCGATTATTAAATGCATCATTTAAGGCTTTATCTCCGGAAAAATGCGCCAAAAGCCGCAATTCTATTTGAGAATAGTCTATGCCGACTAATTTATATCCCTTTTTGGCTACAAACGCTTCTCTGATACTTCGCCCAAGCTCTGTTCGAACCGGGATGTTTTGGAGATTTGGATCTTTTGAGCTTAGTCTGCCTGTAGCTGTTCCTGTTTGCAAAAAAGAGGTATAGATCCTATGGTTTGCATCTTTTTTGCCAAGAGTATACAAAGGCTGCGCATATGTAGATAATAGCTTTGAATATTCACGGTATAAAAGCAGCTTTTCTATAACAGGATGTTCGTCTTTAAGCTCTTCTAGGACCGATTCATTTGTGCTGTACCCGGTCTTTGTCTTCTTTCCGCCTTTTAAGCCTAATTGCCCAAAAAGAACAGTGCCTAACTGCTGGGTAGAGCGGATGTTAAATTCCGTGCCGCAAAGAGTATAGATCTCTTTAGTGAGGTTATCAAGCGTAGTACTGAGATTATGAGTAATAGTATGAAGTTTATTTAAATCCAACTTGATACCTATACTTTCCATTCTAATGAGCACATTGATAAACGGATATTCTACTGTCTTTGCCTCCCTAATAAGAGAATCCAAAGATGCTAATTCCATCTTTTTGATAAGTGCATTGTATATCTTATATGTCATCCAAGCATCTTCAGCGGCATAAAAAGTAGCCTCTTCAATGGATACGCTTGAGAAATTTTCACCTTTTTTAACAGTATCTTTAAAAGAAAGCATCTCATAGCCAAAATACTCTTTTGCCAAAGTATCCAACCCGACCCTGCTGCTAGGATTGGCGAGCCAAGCTAGTATCATGGTATCTGCATATGGCTCAAAAGGAGCAAAATCATAGCGGTTATATAAAAGGCTGAGATCAAACTTGAGGTTTTGCCCTATTACTTTGCATAAAAATATCTTTTTTATACTCTTGAGTGCATCTATCAAACCAACTTGTGTTCCAACGCCTAGATAACTATGGCCGACTGGTACATAATACGCTTTATTTTCATCTACGCAAAAACTAAAGCCTATCAAATTTGCCTCTTTTGTATCCAGCCCTGTTGTTTCAGTATCAAATGCCACTAGGGTTTCATGGGTAAACTTGGAGATAATGCTTTCTAATTTATCCACGGTATCAAGAGTAATAGCTTCAAATTTAGATTTTGATGATTGATTATTTGTTTGAGGTTTTTCATTTTTAGTTTTTGATGCAATTGTATCGTTTGATGCCAAACCATTGCCGTTCATCCCGGCTTTTTTAATGGCTTGTTTCATTTCATATTTTTCAAACTCATCTAGCAATATGGATAGATAATTTCTATCTTCAAACCTATATTTGTCCCAATTACAATTGTCTATTACATCTGTTTTCATAGTAACAAGCTCTCTTGATAAAAAAGCTTGCTCTTTGCCTTCCAATAAAAGCTTTTGAATGCGCGGTGTGCCTGCATTTTCAATATCTTCATATATAGCTTCTAACGTATGATAACGATTGACAAGATCACTTGCACCCTTTTGTCCTATACCCTTGATCCCTGGAACATTATCAGAACTATCGCCCAAAATAGCTTGGAAATTTGTAAAGTCTTTTGGATGTATTCCAAATTTAGCTACGCATCCTGCTTCATCTATGTCAACTTTTTTTACGGAGTCGTGGAGCACCACTATACCATCATCTATTAGCTGATATAGGTCTTTATCATGCGATATGATACGCACCTTGATCCCATCAGCTTTTGCCTTGGCTGTAATTGTGGCAATTATGTCATCCGCCTCGTATCTATCGAGTGCCAAATTTGCAAAACCCATCTCCTCTATCCATTTTATAGCTATAGGAAGTTGAAGTGTCAGATCTTCAGGCGGCGGTTGGCGGTTTGCTTTATATCCGCTATATAATTCATTACGAAAAGTATCACCCTTGCTGTCAAGGGCAAAAACTATATAATCAGTACTATGATTACGATGTAGAGAATCAATAAGATTAATAAAACCTGTAAGCAAGCCGGTAGGAAAGCCTGCTGAATTTCGCAATGGCGGCAATGCATAATAAGAGCGAAAAAAGAAACCGAAAGTATCTATTATAGTAATTGTGGTCATAAAAAAAGTTCCTTTTTTGTGTTGTTGTTTGAATACTCAAATTTTCAGCAGACTAATATTATATCGGTCTGCTTTTAAGAGATTTGTTCCGTTTTTGTAGTTTTTAATTATATCGAGTTTTATCTATAAAACTCCATCTTCTTTTGAGAGATACTCTCCTGTATAGCTGCCGGTTTGCTTATAATTTTTTGCTAATTGTTCCGGTGTTCCGGTTGCTATTATAAGCCCGCCTTTATTGCCGCCTTCAGGCCCCATATCTATAATATAATCTGCATTTTTAATCATATCCAGATTGTGTTCGATGACTACTACGCTATTGCCAAGTTCTACCAAATGATGCAATACCCCCGTGAGTCTATCTACATCAGAAAAATGAAGTCCGGTTGTAGGCTCATCCAATATATACAGCGTATTGCCTGTATCTTTACGACTAAGCTCCTTGCTTAATTTAATACGTTGTGCTTCGCCGCCGCTCAATGTGGTAGCATTTTGCCCTAATTTAATATATCCAAGCCCTACAGCTTCAAGAGTACGCAATTTTGCAGCGATCAGCGGTACTGCTTTAAAGAATTCAAGGGCTTGAGTTACGCTCATATCCAATACATCTGCTATGTTTTTGCTTTTGTACATTACTTCCAATGTTTGCGCGTTATATCTTTTTCCTCCGCAAGCGTCACACTGAACCATAACATCCGGTAAAAAATGCATCTCAATTTTTATCTCTCCATCCCCTTGGCATTTTTCGCATCTGCCACCTTTGACATTGAATGAAAATCTTCCTACTTGATAGCCTCGTATTTCAGCCTCTTTTGTTTTGACAAAAAGCTTTCTTATTTCATCCATAATACCTGTGTAAGTAGCCGGATTGCTTCTTGGAGTTCTGCCTATAGGATTTTGATCTAAGTATATTACTTTATCAAGCTGCTCAAGTCCCAATATTTCAACTCCGTCAACCTTGGTTACTTTGGTCGCACGGTTTAGCATCTCAAGTGCTGTAGGAAGAAGGGTCTGCAATATAAGCGAACTCTTTCCGCTGCCGCTTACACCCGCTATGCAAACAAAATTGCCAAGAGGTATCTTGGTAGACAAAGATGATATATTATTTATACTCACATTATTTATCTCTATCCATCTCTCTTGTGGTCTGTTGTGAGGATAATAGATCTTTTTTCTGCCAAATAGATAATCAGCCGTGAGAGTTTTTGCCTTTTTAAGTTCTGCAAGAGTACCGGCAAAGATTATCTCACCGCCATACTCCCCGGCTCCCGGCCCGACATCGATTATATAATCGGCATTCATGATGGTCTCTTTGTCATGCTCTACCACTATAACACTATTGCCTTTGGATTGCAAAGATTTCAAAGTACGAATGAGCTTCATGGTATCTCTTTCATGAAGTCCTATGCTAGGTTCGTCCAGCACATACATTACTCCGGTAAGTCCTGAGCCTATCTGAGATGCTATCCTGATGCGTTGGGCTTCTCCGCCGGAAATGGTCCTCGCATCACGGCTAAGGGTCAGATAAGAAAGCCCAACGTCATACAAGAAAAACAACCTTTCATTGATCTCTCTTAAAATAGGCTCTGCAATTTGTTTTTGCTGCGGTGTCAAAAAATAAAAATTATTGTCATCTCTGAAAAATTTATAACTTTCTTCTATAGGCATATCTATGATGGAGGCTATATTATGATCTCCTATCCTGACTGCCAATGATGCCGGTGAGAGACGATGACCATTGCATCTGTCGCATTTTTTTTCTGTCATATATTCAGTCAAGTCTCTTTCATCCTTGAACATATCATAAGCGATCTTGACGATACCAGGCCATTCTCTCTTGATCGGGTGATGTTTCCATACAAATTTTACCTCTCCGGCGCTGCCATATAGTATCGCTTTCTTTTCGTGCTCTTGAAGCTCTTCATAAGGAACATTGACATCTATCCCTTGAGATTCACAAAAAGCATTTAAAAACTTCGCATAATAACTTTTGTTAAATCCATAAACTATCTTGATAGCACCCTTGTCGATGCTTAATGATCCGTCTATAATTTTTTTTATATCCAAAACATATCTGATGCCAAGGCCGTCACATACATTACATGCACCTTTTGGAGAGTTAAATGAAAAACTTACAGGCTCCAATGGCTCAAAACTGATCTTACAATCAAAACATGCCAAATGTTCTGAATAGTGAATATGATGCGTCTCTAGCCCTACTTCATCAGGATTGAGTATATCTATCTCTACTTCACCGTAGCTTTCTTTTAGTGCTTTTTCGACATCCTGGCCTATTCTCTCACGGCTATCCTCATTAACAACAACCCTGTCTATAACGGCTTTAATAGTGTGTTTTTTGGTCTTTGTTAGCTCTATCTCTTCGTCAAGACGTACCATTACTCCGTCTATCATTGCTCTCACATAGCCTTTATGGCGTAATGATTCTAACATCTCGGTAAAAGAACCTTTTTTTTCTTTGGCCAAAGGCGCCAAAATGACTATTTTTGTATCAACGGGAAGCTTAAGAACTTCGGCAATGATATCACTGGCGCTCATTGATGAGACGGGCTTGCCGCATTGATCACAATACTGCTTGCCGACCCTGGCAAAAAGAAGCCTAATATAGTCATATATCTCAGTGATTGTCCCTACTGTTGAGCGTGGATTTTTAGAAGTAGTCTTTTGATCTATCGCGATTGCAGGAGTTAGTCCTTCAATTTTATCCACCTCGGGTTTGCCTACTTTTCCAAGAAACTGTCTGGCATAACTGGATAATGATTCTATGTAGCGTCTTTGCCCTTCTGCATAAAGAGTAGAAAAAGCTAAAGTAGATTTGCCGCTACCGCTTAGCCCTGTCAAGACCACCAATTGATTTTTTGGAATTTCAAGGGAAATATTTTTGAGATTATTTTCTCTTGCTCCAAATACTTTAATACTATTCATGTTTAACCTAAAATTAATTTATTTACTGTAATTGCCAATATAATGACATAAAAAATAACCAAAAATCGCTTATAATGTTTAATATGCATTTTATTCATAAGCCAAATGCCTACCCATATCCCGATCAAAGAGCCGAGGGCCATCAAGGCTCCTGCTTGAAAATTTATCATTCCAAACGATGATAATGTCACAAAAGACGAAACAGATGTGAACATTACATAAAACAATCCAACTGCCGAAGCCTTTTTGAGCGAAAATCCAAGAAAACTAACCAGGATCGGTGTCATAAGTATAGAACCGCCGACTCCAAGCATTCCGGAAAATACTCCTATGAGCCCGCCAACAAGCATATATAAAGGACGGTTTACAATTTCTTTGTGTGTTGGTTCAGGATTGGACATAAACAGCTTGACCAGAGTGAAGGTTACCAAAGAGAGAAAGAACCATTCCAACAACGATGCATTCAATACTTTAACCAAGTACCCGCCGATGACTGCCCCGATTATTCCTCCGAAACCAAAATATTTTATTTCGCCTGCGTTATATGTTTGATTTTTTCTATGGATCAAAAAAGCTGCGAATGACCCTGCAAGCATTTGCGCAACAGATATACCGATCGCTTCTTTGATGCCAAACCCCATATATAAGAGTATCGGTACACTCACGGTACCGCCGCCTATACCAAAAAAACCGGAAAGAATACCGACGAAAATTCCAAGCAATATAAGCATTATTTCCATCTGTAATCTTCTCCTAAAATTTTAATTGCCTCGAGCAAAAAATAAGACAATAGTATATCATATTTTGTAGTTTTTTGCAGTTTTACAGTACAATTGCGTATCAAATTACCCCATCTGATGGGGTAATAAAAAACGAACGAGGTTATTTAATGCGAATATTATATATCATGATGATCACAATTTCTATCATGCTAACAGGATGCGGCACAAAAGAAGCTGCCCCAGCCCAACCCATAGTCAAAAAGAAACCAAAAATAGCTCTTGCCCTTGGAGGCGGAGCCGCAAAAGGTTTTGCACATATCGGGGTTATAAAAATATTGGAACAACACGGGATCAAACCTGATATTATTACAGGTACGAGTGCCGGCTCAATCATTGGAAGCTTCTACGCATCTGGGATGAACAGTATCCAGCTGCAACAAAAGGCAATAGACCTTGAGTCAAATGGATTGATGGATTTCACCCTCTCCACAGAGGGCTTTATTAAAGGCGAAGCGTTACAAAACTTTATCAACAGATCAGTTAACAACAAACAAATTCAAAATCTTAAAATTCCACTTGGAATAGTTGCAACAAATAAAGATACCGGTGCAACAGCAGTATTTATATTTGGCAATACAGGACAAGCCGTCAGAGCAAGTGCAAGCGTGCCGAATATTTTTCAGCCTGTAAAAATAGGAAATAGTTATTATGTTGACGGGGGCTTGACACAACCGGTTCCGGTAACCGCTGCTAAGCAGATGGGTGCAGATATAGTGATCGCTGTTGATATATCGGCAAAACCAAAAAGCGGAGCAAGCGGACTCTTATCTACTTTGGATCAAACTATCAATATCATGAGCCAAGTTGCACTCACAAATGAGCTCAAAAAGGCCAATGTTGTTATTAAACCAAATTTAGAAAGGCTAAGTTCGGTTTCATTTGATTCTAAACATCAAGCAATTTTAGAAGGCGAAAAAGCTGCTATTAGAATGCTGCCTGCTATTAAAAAAACTATCGCATCTTTCAAATGAGGATGTGATAGTTTCTGATAAAAATTGTTACTTGAATGATTTTTTAAGACTTTGAGTGATCGCACTAGGTACTGTCGCGATGGTCATGAACTCTGTCATGGTTAGCAGTGGATAGCTGATCGCAATTAAATATTTTGCATTTAATGCCTTGGCTTTGCCATTTTCTATCAAGACCGCCCATGGCAAAATCTCACTATTTTGTGCGCCTATTTTTTTAACAAAGCTGCTTGTTCGTTTGTCAACTTTCATAAATGCAACATAGCTGTCTTTGCCAATTTGCACGATACTTACTATATCTTTTGATGCTTTTGCTTTTGCTACAAGTTTGTCTGTAGGTGCATCTGCTATTATATCCATATCATTGTAATACGGCATACCCACCATAAAATGATATTTAGGCAGATCGGCAAAAGCATAAGCATCTTCAGAGTCTTTCAATGTACCAAAAGCCTCTTCAAGAGATGAAAGTGTATTTATAGCATGCGCATGATTATAGTTTGATCCCAAAAATGCTGCTCCAAAATATATAGGATTAGCAATATGAATTTGATTGTTCTCTTCGTCAATAAGCATACGACCAACACCGGCAAAACCGGTATTATTTTTATTTGCGTCTGCTTTCATTATTGCATTGGTGTATAAGATGGTTGTACCTTTATTAAATGAAGGATAGATGCCCACTACTTCAAATCCTGTCATCATAAGCTTCTCTTTTGCAGTTTGCACATCAATATATTTTCCTATTTTATATGCAGATACTATTTTAGGTGTATCTGCAAAACTAAAATTAAAAACCACACTTAATGTTAAAAATATAAAAGTTATAAATTTGCTCATATCTCTTTTGCTCCTAGTTCGATCATTATTTTCGTAATCTCTTTATCCAAAGCATACAAAGAATCTACCATTTTTTTATCTTTCAGATCCATAACAGCATCCCAAGTAGAAAGACGAGGCATTCCAACCATAAGCTTATTGGTATTTTTATCTATATACATATACATTGAACAAGGTGCAAATACTCCAGCATCTGGGCGACCTTGATTAAAAATTCCTTCGGAAAAACGAAAATGGCATAACGAATAAACCCAATAAGCATCAAAACGATCAAATTTCATTCCTTCAGCTTCCATTTCATCTTTGATATTTTTAAAACCGGCGATTATGTATTTATTTTCTTCAAATTTCTTTTCAAATTTAGCTTGGAAATCACTTGTAAATTCCTCTACTCCGCCCGCTCTATCAAATGGGATCTCAAATCTCATCATAGGCTTATCGGGAAGTGCTTTATAATCCGATATTTTAATATTTGAACCGATATTTTTTTGGGTCATTGCATCCAATTTGGTAAATGAACCAATAAATTTTGAACGAACATTTTGATCCTTCACGCCGGCAATATCAAGCATAACCTCTGGCATAACATGGCCTACATAAGTTTTATCTTCACCCTTTGCCTTGTATATCAGGAAATTAAATGGTGTAAACACTCCTAGTGTCGGTTCTTTTTCCAGCAGAGGCTCAACAATTTTATTGTTTGCAATAGAAAAAAATCCGATATTATCTAGTGTTTCTTTAAAACTACTGTCATACTCATCATTTTTAGTCTTAACGCCTTTTACTGTTTTATATTCATTTCCCCATTTAGCCTTGTAAGCATCATTGATCCTTCCATGTGAATCGGTCATAACAAAGCCAATTGTGCTAATTTTATTATTGACCATATCCATAAAGGCTTCTTCTTTGTCACCGTTTCCAATATAAAACTTAACCCCCTGTGCACCAAATGTTAATGATGTAACAAGCGATAATGTACATATACCCACAAGCAATTTATCAAGCATTTATTATTCCCCCTTATGTTTTATTGCATATTTGCTACAAATAAATTTTTTAACCAAAGATAACTATATAATAAGTATTATTATTTTTAAATAAAATAAAATATTTATTATCATAAATAAACTTTTTTAATACCAAAATATAAAAATATATAAGACTAATCAATTTAATTGACTTATTCTATCAACAAAATATTATCAGTGTAAAATTACGCAGAATGCAATGAGACGGGTTCGTATATTATTCTATACAAACCCAAAAAAGAAGAAAAATTAATTGATTAACAAAAATCGCTGAGAGTACCTTTTTTTACTGCTTCGTATGCGTCGTTACCGACTAATGTTTTAATTATTTCCAAACCAAAACAAATTGCAGTTGCAGGACCTGCGGATGTCATAATTTTACCATCGATTACAACTTTATCTTTGTTATTATGGCCTTCAGCTCTGATATTTTTTTCAACAGATGGATAGCAAGTATAATGATGACTCAATACTCCTGCTACATGTAGTACATACGGTGCGGCACATATTGCACCTATATGTTTGTCTTTGGATTCAAATTCTTTTAACAAAGATTGAACTTTTTCATTTTGGGCAAGTCTATTCGTTCCGCCGTTCCCGCCTGGCAAAACAATCATATCATAACTGTCTGACGAAACAAGATTAATATTCAATTGGGCTTGAATAATGATTCCGTTTGCACCGACTACAAGATCATTCGAAAACTCGCCGCCTAAATATGCAATATCAACATCTATCCCGCCTCTTCGCATAATATCAATAAGACTAACTGCCTCTATCTCTTCGAAGCCTTCCGCAAGTGGAACAAGAACTTTTGCCATAAGAAAACCTTTTTTAAAGATTATTGAAATCTCTGAATCATCAGAATTTCAAAAGAGCGACTAGTCGCGAGAGCCATATGCTGAATACCTAATTTGAAGCTTTGCTTCAAATTTGAGCATTAATCAAATTGATTATTTTGCTTTTTCTAGATAAATGCCTTCAACTGTATCTACCTTGATCATCTCGCCTTCTAGAATATGAAACGGAACTTGTACAACTGCACCGCTTTCTAAAGTAGCCGGTTTTTTACCGCCTTGGCTGTCACCTTTGAAGTTTGGCGGCGTTTCAACCACTTTAAGTACCACGGTTTGCGGAATTTCAACTGAAATTGCTTTACCGTTATGGAACAATATATCAGCCTCCATCCCATCGATCATAAAGCTAAATGTATCTTCACCTACTTGTTCTTTTGTAAGACCTATCTGGTCATAAGTTGTAGTATCCATAAATTGCAAAAATTGTCCGTCATCATATAGATACTGCATGGTTTTTTGCTCTAAAGCAGGTACTTCAAATTTATCTCCTGCATGAACCGTTTTCTCGATCACCTTTCCTGTGCCTAGGTTTTTTATCTTAGTACGAACGAACGCGGCACCTTTTCCTGGCTTGACATGTTGAAACTCTACTACTCTATATGGGTTGCCATCTATTTCTAATCTAGCGCCTTTTTTAATATCGCCCATTCCTATTGTAGCCATCACTACTCCTTGTAAAAATTTATTAATTATATCAAATGGTTGGTTAAAAAGAGAGAAAATTGATTTTTTGGATTTTTGACTAAAGATTGACCCAATCCCCCCGTGTCAAGCACGAGGACGGATAATGCTCTTTGAGAGCAGCAAATATTTTATTTTGTTATAGATATATTTTCTTTTGCATCACAAACCTTTGGCTCAAAGTCCATAGCTTTAGCATTATCCATGAGTATAGGAACAAAAAGCAACGATACGAATACTGCTGCAACAGTACCGGAAATTAAAGCTACGCCAAGCCCGCCGAATATCGGGTCACTGGCAAGCAGCGCAGAACCAAGTATGATAGCAACAGCAGTCAAAGCTATCGGTTTAGCCCTAGTAGCAGCTGCTACTGCTATAGCTCTTCTTTTTTGCATGCCTTGACACTCCATGAGGGATTTTGCAAAATCTATAAGTAGAAGTGAATTTCTTGAACTTATACCCATAAGAGCAATAAAGCCTATAAGCGATGTAGCAGTCAAAAAGAATGTATCCCTCGTGACAAGGTCGGCTACAAAATGTCCGACGATCACACCTATAAGGGACAAGAATGAGCCTAGCAAGACTATTCCGCTAAGAGTAAAACTCTTATAGTAAACTACCAAAAGCAAGAAAATAAGAACCAGTGCTGCTATAAACGCACCGCCTAGATCTCTGAAAGTATCAAGTGTTACTTTCATCTCGCCATCCCATCTAAGCAAAAACTTCTCTCCTGTTTTTTTGTCTTTCAAGTGAAGGTCAAACATGTATGTCGACATACCCGGCTCTTTGGTAACTTCGTAATCTTTTGAAAAATACTCTATCATTTTATTTCTTGCATCCAACAAAGGATATACTTGAGACACCATATCTGTTTCAGCCACTACATTTATCATTCGATTTAGATCTTTATGCATAATTACAGGATTGGAATCTACTTTTTCCAAAGTAACTAATTCCACAACAGATATCATAGAGCCTGTCGGGCTCATAAGATTAAGGGAAGACAATTTATTTTGTACTTCCATCTCGCTTGCTGATGCCATACTTTTGCTCTCTTTATCTAAAGATAAAAATATAGGGATCTGATCGGCATAATCTTTTGTATTTTTTTCTCCAATTATCATACCTTCAAATGCAAGATAAAGTATATTGTTAAGCTGCTCTACGCTTACACCGCTTTGAGCGATCCTCTCCTTGTCAGGCACGAGTTGGTACTGTTGATACAGTTTATCCCCTACTATATCTACATCCACGAGTCCTTCGGTGGAGCTAAGAATTTTAACTACCTCAGATGATAAATTTCTCACTTTAGGCATATTCTCACCGTAAATTTCAACCACAATGGAAGCCATAGTCGGAGGGCCTGCCGGTTGTTCAATAAACTTAATGGATGTATTTTTAATTATACTCTCGCATTGTTTTTGCACAACAGGTCTCAATCGTTGCACCATAAGATACGACGGCTCATCCCTATCGTGTTTATCTGTCAAATTTACCGAAATTTCAGCTACATTTTCTGCCTGTTTCATACCAGAACCCTTAACAAGTCCGGCATAATCCAATGGCAGCCCCTGACCTAAGAAAAGTTCAATATTTAAAACTTCTTTCTCTTTTTTTAGTAAGTCGATTATACATTGGCTTACTCGATTGGTTTGGTCTATTGATGTACCTGATGGTGCATCGACATATATAGAAAATGTATTATCACTTTTGCCAGGCAGCATTTTGGCTAATACTATTTTTGCAGGGAACATAAGCAATGACAGTACAAACGCAACAGCGGTCAAAACCAAAACCATCTTTTTTTTCTTAGGATTATCCAATATACCAAAGACAAAATTTTCAAACTTATTCATCATTTTGTCTCCTTGTGTGTATCTTTATGTGTTGGTTTTTTTAATAATTTCAAGCTCAAATACGGTGTAAATATATACGCTACGAATAATGATGCCACAAGTGCAACAGGTACATTATACGGAATAGGTTTCATGAATGATCCCATCATGCCTCCTACAAATGCCATAGGCACCATTGTTAGGATAATAGCAAGCGTAGCAATATTGGTCGGCGGCCCTATCTCATCTGTTGCTTCAACTAGCAGCTCTTCCATGCTTTGGTCATGAGATGTATGGCTATGAAGGTGTCTATGGATATTTTCAATAACTATAATAGCTGCATCAACCAAAAGTCCAAGAGAAAGCAAAAATGCAAACAGGGTAATTCTATTTATAGTTTGTCCGCCCAGATAAGCCACAAAAAGCGTAATTGCCAAAATTGCCGGAACAGTAAAAGTAACAATAAGCGATTCTCTCCAGCCAAGCGCAAATATAAGCATGAGTGAAATAATAATAATTGTTATGATCAAATGGTGCATAAGCTCATTTACTGCATTATCCGCCCTGATGCCATAATTTCTGGTAACTACATATCCTATGCCTGAATCACTAAGTATCTTTTCATTTTTTTTGATAACATCCAGTACATCATTGGCAACATTAACTGCGTTTGTACCGGCTAATTTTGATATACTCAATGTTGTTTGTGGATACTGCTGACCCATATTTGAGCTGTTTTCATCGCGCAATACAATAGTAGCATCTTTGTAGTTTTGGATATCTACGCCTTCACTGATAGTAGCAACATCTTTTAGATAAATTAAAGATCCGCCATAATCAGCTACGGCAATATTGCCGACATCCTCTACACTCTCGATCGCATTTTTTACACCAAGCACAACCATACCGCCGTCATCGGTACGGCTTTTTATACTAGGAGCATTATTGGCTACGGATTTAACTCCTTGCATGATTTGACCTAGAGACAGATGATATCCGCTAAGTTTGTTGAGATCGACCTGTACATTATACTGAGCCCTATGGTCTCCTTTTAGTGTAGTTTTTGATACACTGTCTATACCGTTGAGTTCTTGCTGAATTGAGCGAATTTTATTATATAGTTGTACTTGATTGACTTTGTTTGGATCTTTGGCATAAAAGGCAACTGTCACTATAGGAATATCAATATCTATATCAAAAGGCTTTATAAGCGGCTGCATTACACCCTTTGGCAATTCATCCATATTTTGCATGACTTTATCATAAAGCTTCAAATTTGAATCTTCTCTATTTTCACCTATATAGTACATCACATTGACTATACCGACATTATCCATTGCCATGCCTTGGATGTGCTCTATGCCTTTGATCTCTCTTAGTTTTCTCTCCAAAGGATTAACAATAACCTTTTCCACCTCGCTGGCTGTAGCTCCTGGCATTGCAACCATTACAGTCCCGCCTGAGATTGCTATTTGAGGATCTTCTTCTCTTGGCATTATATTAAGTGCCAAATATCCCATTAAAAGCAAAAAAGCACCCAATAGTGCTGTTAGTGGATTTTTTAAAAAGCCTCTAGCCAAGCGGCCTGCTATATCTTTAGTTTCATATGCCTTGTGTTGTTCGTTCATTGTAACCACTCTTACACAGGAATAATAACTTTGGCATACATTCCAGGATAGATCTGTGCATCGCCTTTGTTAAATTTGATTTTGATAGTAAATTTATGGGTCATTGGATTTGATGACGGGATAATGGAGCTAATACTTCCTGTTGTCTTTAATCCTACCGACGGTATCTCTACTTTGACCATTTTGCCGATCTTGATCTGATGCAAACTGCTTTCGCTGACTTCCACTACAATTCTAAGTTTGCTTAGATCTGTCAATATAACCGTAGGCATACCCGGGGCTATCATTTCACCTTGATTGATCTTCTTGGCTATGACAATTCCGTCATTTGGCGCTCTAACGTTTAGATAGTCATCTTGTCCTTCTGAAATTCTAAGCATCTCTTTTTGATTTTTTGCAGCAAGTCTTAAATTTTCAAGATCATATCTTGAAACCATACCCTTTGCATACAATCTTTCGTGTCTTGCCAAATTCGTAAGTATATTATTTAATTGATTTCTATTCATTTGCTCAGCTGCACCGGTTTCCGTTGGATCGATAGAGTAAAGGAGTTGACCTTTTTTGACAAAGTCCCCTTCTGATACCAACATCCTTTTAACATAACCCATATTACGGCTTGCAAGCATTTTTTGATTGTCTGATATCACGGTGCCGCTCAAGCTCAGTTCGGCTCCAAAGCTGTATATCGATGTTATTAAAAATATAATTGCTAATTTTATCTTCATTATTATTCTCCTTTTTTGGTTAAACTATCTAGTTCAAATACTTTGGCATTGTATGTATTTTTGGTAGTTAACAATTTCAAAAGCACTTCAAGCTCTTTTGATTGTTTTATTAAAACATCCCCTACAGAAATCATGCCCTCTTTATATTTGGCCAAATAATTCTCATACACTTTTGAAGCATAAGCCAATCTTTTTTCATCACTCCTTACCATTTCAAATGCACTTAATGCTTCTGTTTGCAACTGCTTAGCCTTTAGCTCTGTTCCGCTTTTTGCTAGCTCTACTTGTGCCATGGTCTTTAGATGTTCTAATTTTGCTTTTTCTAAATTTATCTTATCAGAAAACCCGTTAAATATATTCCAAGTAGCTTGCACTCCAACAGTATAAAAATCTTTATCATCAAAATCATTGAAGATCATATTATCTGCACTGCCATATTCTGCAAATCCTCCGATTATCGGCAAAAATGAAGCTTTTTGTACCCAAACGGCATTATCGGTAATTTGCAGGCCCAAAAGCGCTTTTTGTATATCAAAACTATCATTTTCGATCTCTTCTTTTGATGGCATATTCAAGGGAGCCATTTCATCTATATTCTTAATTGATTCAACTTCTTCATTCAATAAAAAAGAGAGATATTGGTATGCAAGTTCACGATTTAGTTTTGCTTGGATGAGCAAACTATCTGCTTCGGCTTTGTGTGCTTGGACTTCGAGCAGATCAGTCTGTATGGCATAACCTTCTTTGACCATCTCTTTTACTATACGCTCCAGGCGAGAGATATTGTTGGTTATTTTGGATAGATTTTTTATATAATTTTCTACAAGCGTTATATCATAAAAAGTTTTTTTGGTTTCAAATACTTTTTGAGCCACGACTTTTTCTTTGTCTATCTTGCTCATTTCATACATATCATGAGCTATGCGGCTATAATGAGTGATCTTTCCGCCCGTGAACAATGGGAGAGAATAAGTAAATTTGGTTGAGTAGTGGTTTCTTGCTTCCGGATAATTTAGGTTTTGCGGAGCAACAGAAAAAACATTTGGGTCTAAAATGTTAAATTCTTGGGCGCCAAAATCCCCAAATGTTGCTTCCCTGCTTTGGACTTTAAAACCAAATACATTCCCGGCATCGTTTGATCTTACGGCGCTAAGTGTTGCGTCTATTTTACCAAGACGTGTTGCTAGAGGTAATTTGGCCTCCAATAATTTCATCTGTTCATCAAATTGTGCTATTTTGATTTCAAGATTTTTTTCTTCAAGCATAGTTAATGCTTTCTTAAGCTCAAGATTTGTTACACTTCCAAAAAGAGGAAAAGTAACGCACATGAGTATGAGATAGATTCTCATCTTCATGTTTGCTCCTTAGATATAAAATTTAGTTAAAAAAAATGAGAGTATATTATAACCTATTTTACTGATAAAAAACGGTTATAATATATTTGATGGCTATAGGGTTGCAGATGCTACGCTGATGCATGCTTGAAGTTGAGACAACTCTTCGAGCAGATCTTTGCTCACAGCACCATCAACACGCACTACAGCAAGAGCTTGCTGTTTGGTGTCTCTTCCGAGTCTAAAATCGGAAATATTCAAATTATGTTGTGCGATAATACGGCCAACATCGCCGATTACACCTGGAGTATCAGTATTTCTAAAGAATATCATTACTCCTTTTGGTCCAAAATCCAACGTATAATCATCTACTTCAATAATTCTTTGTACTTTACCGTCATAAACAGTACCTGCCAAGCGAAGTGTACCGTTTGTTGTGGTAAGTTTTAGACTTATTTTATTTGTAAATCCGCTGGTATTTGGTTTTGTCTCTTTGATTATCTCGATCCCTCTGTCTTTGGCAACAAATTCAGCGTTTACATAGTTAACCTGATCGGCTAATGATTCAGTCAATACTCCAACGGTAGCAAAAGTACCAAGTGATTCAACAAAAGGTGCAATATCGCCTTCGGCGATAACTTTTATTGATTTAACAGCGCTTTTTGTTATCTGAGCACTCAAATGTCCCATTTTTTGTGTCAATTCCAAATATGGTTTCACAAAATCAGGTAATTCGTTTTCTTTTATAGGCAAATTTAGTGCATTTGGATAAGCAATACCCTTGACGGCCAAAATCGCATTTTCGGCAGCTTGGATCGCTATATTTTCTTGTGATTCAAGTGTGTTTGCACCCAAATGCGGAGTAACGGTCACATTGTTCAAATCAAGCAAAGGATGGTTTGTGGCCGGCTCTTTGTCAAAGACATCAATTCCAGCCATGGCAATTTTGCCTGATTTCAAACCTTCAAGCAATGCTTCTTCTTCATACAACCCGCCTCTAGCGCAATTGATAAGAATAACACCGTCTTTCATTTTGGCAATCTCTTTTTTACCGATCATACCTATGGTCTCTTCGGTCTTTGGAGTATGGATAGTAATGATATCACATGCCAAAATATCATCAAAATTAGTAGTATATGCTATATCAACATTTGTTGCTTTTGATGAATCTATATATGGATCATATGTGATGACATCCATCTCAAAAGCTTTAGCTCTCACACCGACACGAGAACCGATATTACCAAAACCGATAATACCAAGCTTTTTATCTTTGAGTTCCGTACCATACCAATCTTGTCTTCTCCAAACACGATCTACTTTGAGATTATTATGGGCATAAGGAAATTGGCGAACACAAGAAAGCATATGAGTCATCGTAAGCTCAACCGCAGCGATCGTATTTGCAGTAGGAACGTTCATAACGACAATACCGCGTTTGCTGCATCCGTCAATATCAACATTGTCGACACCAACGCCGGCTCTTACAACTGCTGTAAGTTTTGTAGCTTTTACCAATAATGCTTCATCAACATCGGTAGAACTACGAGTAATAGCAACATCGGCAAGTGGCAAAATCTCATTTATAAGTTTATCTTTTGGCTCATCAGATGCATTGATCATCATGATATCAGGATCTTGAAATAAAAGCTTTAAGCCATTTTCATGAATATGATCGCACACTACAATAGTTTTTTTTGACATCTCTTAACCTCTATTTTTTTAGTTGGTCTTTTAGAGCATCGCCGAGAGTCATACTGTCATCTTGTTTGCTGTTTATTTTTGCTACAGCATCTTTTTCTTGTTGACGCTCAAGTCTTCTAACTGATACGCGAATTTTATCGTTAGCTTGATCAAGCAATACAATTACTCCTTGGATCTCTTGCCCTTTTTCGATCTCTTCTATATTTAATGGAGCAAGATCTTCTGTGCGGATAAGAGCATCTACTTTATCGCCCAATGCGATAAATACGCCGAAATCTTTTTTATCTTTAACCGTACCAGTCACAACATCGCCTACTTTATGCTCTAATGCAAATTTTTTAAGCGGAGAATCTTCCATTACCTTTTTGCTTAGTGAAATTTTGCTTGTTTTGGTATCAATATTGATAATTTTGACTTCTATTTCGTCACCGACATGAAATGCATTTTTTGCATTGATAGATTTATCCCAAGAAATTTCTTGATTATGCAACAATCCTTCTATTGCACCAATTTTTACAAATGCGCCAAAATCGGTTACTGATGTTACAGTACCTTTGACAATATCACCAACTTTATGAGATGTAGCAAATGTATCTATAGGCTTATCAACTAAATTTTTCAAACTTACTCTTAGTCTTTTTTTCTCTCTATCGATTTCGATCACTTCTACTTTGATCTGATCACCGATAGTAAGATAATCACTAGGATGTTTGACGTTTTTATCCCATGAAATTTCAGAAACATGTAAAAAAGCTTCTAAGTCTTCTCCAAGATCAACGAAAGCACCATAAGCTTCTATATTGCTAATAGTTGCTGTAGCAGTATCGCCTACAGAGATGATGTTGCCGATCTCTTTCCATGGATCATTATGAGCATTTTTAATAGATAGAGAAAGATGTTTTTTCTTTTTATCATACTCAAGTGCAATTACATTTACTTTGTCACCCTCTTTATAATATTTAGAAGGGTTCACAGGGCCTTTATGAGAAATATGTGAATAATGGACAAGCCCATCCACGCCGCCGACATCCACAAAGACACCGTAGCTTGTAATCATTTTTACAGTACCTTCTACGATGATTTTATCCTCAAGAAGTTTATTGGCTATTTCATCTATTTTATTGCCTTCTCTGTCAATAAGTTCTTTTCTAGATACTACAACAGAACCTTTGTCTTTATCGACTTTTGTAATGATAGCTTTTATTTTTTTACCTGGAGCATCATTTTTTTGATTGAGATATGACAATGTTCTTGGCATAAAAAATTCTAAACCGTCACATTCGATTACATATCCGCCTTTATTTTTCTTAGCTATTGTACCTTCTATAAGATACTCTTGCGTATCATCATAGCTTTCAATAAATGCATTTAATGCTGCGCGTTTTTTTGCCAATTCATATGAAACGATAGGCCGTTCACCTCTTGCACCTGTAATGACGACATCTATATTGTCTCCCTCACTAAATGCGAGTGTACCGTCACTATTTCTCAATTGATCCAAAGAGATAACTGCCTCTTTTTTTCGTCCAATATCAATTAATGCTTGATTATCGCTTTCATTGATCTTAACAATTTTACCTTCAATCAGATCATTACTTGATTCTTCTCTTTTAAAAGATTCTTCGAGCATTGCTCCAAAATCTACATCTTCTATTTCGATATCTTCGAACTTCATGCCGTTTTTCCTTATTATTTGCCTAATGTGGCGATATTATACAATAAATATTTTAAAATACTTAATGCTAATTTAGAGTGATTTTTTTTATAGCATCAATTACTTCATGCACAACCCAATCGGGCGTTGAAGCGCCGGCTGAAATGCCGCACAACGTTTTTTTATCAAACCATTTACTGTTTAATTCTGATGAATTTTCTATCAGATAACTATCTTCGCAATAAGATTTGCATATCGAATGAAGCTGCTTTGTGTTTGAAGAGTGCTTACCGCCTATTACTATCATCACATCTGCTCTTTTTGCCAATGAAGCTGCAGCATCTTGATTTTCAAATGTTGCATTACATATGGTGTTGAAAACTCTTACCTCTTTGCATGTAAACATCAAAGAATTTACAACTTTGGTAAAATCTTCCGGTTTTCTAGTGGTCTGAGCAACAACGGCTATCTTGCTTCTCAGTGGAAGCATAGATGCTTCTTGCTCGTTTGATACCACAAATACCCTAGAAGAATCCACCCCATAGCTCATAACGCCTTTTATCTCAGGATGGCTGATATCTCCAAAAATAACAATATCATATCCTTCAAGACTCATTTTTTGTACTATTTGCTGAGGCGTTGTCACATAAGGGCACGTTGCATCGATAATGATATTGTTTTGTTCTTTTAAGCTTTGGAGTTCATGCTTTGGGATACCGTGCGTTCTTATAACTACAGATTCTTTGGGTGCAATATCGCTTAATTGCTCTGCTAGTCCGATATTGTATCCTGTTTTGAGTCTATCTATCTCATCTTTATTATGAATGAGCGGACCGTATGTTTTGCTGTTTGGATGCTCTTCTGCTATTTTGATAGCCCTTTTAACTCCAAAGCAAAACCCGTACGAAGATGCTAACTCTATTTCCATTAAGAAACCTTGGTAATAGTTTTCAGGATATCAAAAAAGTTCGGAAATGATGTATCTATACATTCAACGTCTTCTATATTCATGCCGCATACAAGTCCTGCTATTGCAAAACTCATAGCTATCCTATGATCACCATAGCTATTGATAGTGGCTTGATTTAAAGTGCCGCCTATAATTTCATATCCATCTTCAAACTCTATACAGTCCACTGTGCAAGCTTTAAGCCCATTTAGCACCGAGCTTATTCGGTCACTCTCTTTTGCGCGAAGTTCTTTTGCATCACTTACCTTGCTTTTGCCTTCAGCTAATGCCATCGCTATTGAAAGAGCCGGAAGCTCATCTATAAGCCAGGCTATGTTTTTATCAACACTTACTGCTTTTAATTTACCATTGTAGGATATTTTAATATCTCCGATAGGCTCATAAATATCTTCTTTTAGAATATATTCGATATCAGCTCCCATTCTCTCAAGAACCCTGTAAGCTTCTATTCTTGTGGGATTTAATGTTATATTTTTTAAATGCACTGTTGCATTTGGAATAATGGCTGCAGCCACAGCAAAGAAAAAACCGCTTGACGGATCACTTGGAACAGTTATATCAAGAGGATCTAGCGGCTTATTGAGCGGATGGATTTCTATCCATCCGTCATTATTTATTTCAAGCTTTGCGCCCATTCCTCGAAGCATTCTCTCCGTGTGATCTCTGCTTAAAAGATTTTCTTTGTAATAGCTCACGTCATCTGCTTTGAGTGCTGCTAAGATCATTGCGGATTTTACTTGAGCCGAATCTATAGGAGAGTGATACCTGAATGCTTTTAGCTTGCCGCCTCGTATAAAAAGAGGAGCTTGGTTGCCGTTTTTTCTGCCATCGATCTTAGCTCCGATGCTGCGCAAAGGTTCGACCACCCTGCTCATTGGGCGAGAACGAAGGTATTTATCTCCTGTAAGCACAAATGCACCGTCAACTCCTGCGAGCAAACCGCAATAAAGACGCATACCTGTTCCTGCGTTGCCGCAATCGAGAATATCATCGGCTTCTTCTAGCTGAGGTGGGGGGATAATAGTTATATCACTTTCGTTTTGGATGACATTTGCACCCAGCATTGATGCAATTTTGAGTGAATTAAGTGTATCTTCGGCTCGTAAATAATTTCTTATCGTAGAAGGTTTGTCACTAAGCAGTGAAAACATGGCACATCTATGTGATATTGATTTATCAGATGCTATATCGTCACATACAATATCAAAACCGCCGACAATAGAAGCAATATTTACTTTTTTCATCTCAATGCTGCTCCAAAATTAGCTCCAAGTGTCGAGAGGACATCGCCGGTGACATTTTCTATTGCTTCATCATCTAGCGTATTTGCTAGAGATTGGATAAATAATCTAATGGTCAAACTAACGTTATTGCCAAAAGATTCATCTTCATAGATATCCACGGGATAAACACTGCGCAATATCGGCAATGACAATGCATCAATGGCACTCTTTACTTGCGAATATGCAATTTCTTTTGAAATAAGAACGCTCAAGTCCTTATAGACGCCTTGATAGTTAGAAATTTGATTTGCTAAGATATGTTTTGGCATTAAAGCTTGAAAATCCAATTCTGCGATAAAAGTATCATACAATCCTAACTCTTCTTGTGCTACGGGGTGCAGCTTGCTAACATATCCGCAAACATTGCCATTTATCAAAATATTAGCAGATTGATACGGATGGATGAGTTTGTTGGCCCGATCACACTCTCGGAGTTCAAAATCACCTAAAACAAATCCAAGTTTTTGTAAAAACATAGGCATATTCATCATAGGCGGCTTACCGTGATTTATAACAGATTCGATCTCCCCTTGTCCGCTCCAAACAAATGCTATTTTTTCTTTTTCATCTCTTTTTGCATCAAAAACCATACCTATTTCAAATAACGGAATTAATTTTTTCGTATAATTGATATTTCTCTTAGCAGAAAGCAACAAGTTAACAAGAAGCGTTGAACGCAAAGAATTCATCTCTTGCACAATAGGATTTAGTAATGCGCTGCTGCTATCCGTAGTTTCAAAGCCATATTGTTCCAATAGAGCACTGTCTGAGAAAACATAACTAATACTCTCAAAAAATCCTACAGATACAGCACGGTTTCTGATCGTTTTTTTGGCTCTGTATGCCGCTATGGCACTATCAGAATGATAACATTCTTGAAAAGATAGCGGTTTTGATTCAATTTGATCTATCCCAATGATACGCACGATCTCTTCGGCAATATCTTGAATATTGCAAATATCAGGCCTAAATACCGGCACAGTGGCCGCAATAGCATCGTCACCGACGTTTACTGCTTTAAATCCTAATTTTTGAAGCACATTTGTTATTATTGTTTTTTCAATATCCTGGCCAATAATAGCTTGCAGCTCTTTAATGTCTACTAAAATGATCTTATCATCTCTGCTCGGCTCATGATTTAGCGTACCTTCGTAAAAATCCAAAATACCATATTTTTCAAAAAGATCAACCGCTTGCGATAAACCAAATGCAAAGTCAGGATTACTTCCTCTTGATGTATTGTAATAAATATCATCTTTTTTGATTTTGCTATCATTGATCATTGCATTAAGAGTATCAGGATGAATATAACTTGCGATCAAAACAATTTGTCCGTTTTGAGAAGCCGGCTTGCTTTTTGGCTCTTGATAAACACCGATTATTGATCCTGTTTCTTTTGCATTTGATATATTCATCATTTTATCAGAATTCAATTCTATGACTATTTTGCTATCGTCATTTCTAAAGAAATCAGCATCATATGCCTGCAGAACAACACCGGTCGTATGCAGCAAATATTCCAATGCATCATCTAATTTATTTTTGCTAGGTATGTTTATCATTGCCAAACGGATATAAACTATCAATGGCAAGCTGCTATCTTCTTTTTGCACAGCAAGATTGCAGCTTATGTGCGCATCAACATCGGAATGGACATTTAGTGAAGCTTCTCTAGAGATTCCAAGTTTAATTTTTTTATTATGCTTTGCTGGCTTATGTTCTATAAGGCCTCTGCCAAAGGCTGTGCTCAAATCTCTAGCAACTCCATAAACGCTTAGACAGTCCCCGCGATTTGGTGTAAGTTCCAATTCAAAAATAGTATCGTTGATCGTGTCATATTCACACAACTCTCTGCCAGGCTCAAGATTACCGATACTCTCATCAAGTATCATAATACCGCTGCCGATATTCGGAAGTCCGAGTTCGCTGGCTGAACATATCATGCCATCGCTCTCGATGCCTCTAAGTTTGGCAGGTTTTATCTCTAATCCATCAGGCAATATAGCCCCGACTGTGGCAACAGCAACATATGTAGCATTAACAACATTTGCTGCCCCGCATACTATTTGTCTTGTACCTAATCCTATATCAACTTGACATACATTCAATTTGTCTGCATCCGGATGCTTTTCGCAAGAAAGTATACGTCCTACAACCACTCTTTTAGGTATTGAACCTTCTTTCATGTAACCGACTTCAAGGCCTATGGCATTAAAAGTGTCATAAAGCATATCATTTGTAATCTCTTTTAGGTCAATAAATTCATTTAACCAACTTCTAGTAACTATCATCTAAACTGCTCCAACAAACGTATATCACCCTCAAATAAAGATCTCAAGTCAGGAATGTTATGCAATAGCATAGCAAATCTTTCTACTCCCAAACCAAAAGCATAACCGCTGACATCTTCATAACCTACAGCTTTAAATACATTTGGATCTACTATCCCACAGCCCAAAACCTCTAGCCATCCTGTATGAGAACATACCCTGCACCCATCGCCTTTACAAAATACGCACGAGATATCTACTTCAGCTGAAGGCTCAGTGAACGGGAAAAAACTTGGACGGAAACGAACCTTGACCTCGCCAAACATAAAATGCAAAAATTCGGTCAATATTGATTTTAGATTTGCAAAACTTACTTCACCTTTGTGTTGCACTACCAACCCTTCAACCTGATGAAACATGGGTGTATGCGTAAGATCATAATCCCTGCGAAACACAGATCCTGGAGCGATCATGCGGATAGGAGGCTTGGAAGAGAGCATTTTTCTAATTTGTACAGGCGAAGTATGAGTACGCAATAAAGATCCATCGGCAAAATAAAATGTATCTTGCATATCTCTTGCCGGATGATGTTTTGGAAGATTCAATGCTTCAAAATTATGAAAATCATCTTCTACCATAGGCCCATTCTCTACTGAAAAATCAAGAGATACAAAGTATTCTATGATCTTGTCCATGGTCTCCATAACCGGATGCAATGCACCGATATTTGGAGTCGTATTGTATAACGAAAGATCTATTTTTTCATCTTTTAATTTTGCTTCTATCAATGCTGATTTGATAGCATCATAATGCGTATCAAAAGTTTCTTGCAATTTTTCTTTGGCTAGATTCAATCCTTGGGCAAAGCTTTTCTTTTCTTCTGCACTAAGCGTTGCGAGTTTTCCAAACTCTTTGGCTAAAGTACCTTTTTTGCCAAAAATATCCACTCTGACCTTTTCTAGTTCATCTAGCGAAGTACATGCAGTTATACTGCTTTCTAATATAGTTAATTCTTCCATATATCCTCAATTCTGCACCTAACAATGTAGGCTAAAGTAAAGCGATTTTACCTTATTATAGCTGACAATATGATTGTAGTATCTAAAAAATAAAATAGTTTGAGAAGATTATTTATACTCTCAATTGTGTTATAATTATCAAAATAAAAAAACGATAAAGGGATTTATAAATGTGTATATTTTGTAAAATGATCAAAGGAGAAATCCCGATTGATATAGTTCATGAAAATGAAAATTTTTTAGCATTTCATGATATCTATCCAAAAGCACCGGTACATATATTGATCATTCCAAAAATTCATGTATCATGCTTTCAAGAAGTATCGCCAGAAACCATGGCAGGCTTAACAGCCTTTACTCAAGAAGTAACAACCAAAATGGGGTTGGATGAAACAGGATATAGACTCATAACCAATAACGGCAAAGATGGCGGACAAGAGATATACCATCTGCATTTCCACTTGCTTGGCGGCGGCAAACTCACATGGGAATATATGCATGAAGATCCGCATAAAAGTTTATAAAGATTTAACCATCCTATTAAATACGATGGTTTTTAAAACAAGTTCGAACTGACCGTCATATCGTCACTCCGAACTTGTTTCGGGGTTTATTTTTAAATTAATTAGAAAGTTTTTCTATCCATTCTTGCATACTCTCTATCTGTTCTATCGTTCTAGCGGTTGCCGTGCCGCCTTCTGAAGTGCGGGCATTCATAGATGAACGGTTATTTAGTACAGCCATTACATCTTCTTGTATGCGGCTCTCTATACTTTGCAAATCATTTAAACTAAGCTCTGATATATCCACCCCCTGCTCTTCGGCAAGATTGACCGCATTACCCACTATATGATATGCATCTCTAAACGGCATACCGGCCTTTTTTACTAAATAATCAGCAAGGTCGGTAGCACTTAGATGCCCAACCATGCACGCGCTTTCCATACGTGAATTATTAATCGTCATCTGTTCAAGCATCTCATCAAGTACCATAAGTGAAAGTTTAGCGGTATTTACGCTATCAAACACACCTTCTTTGTCCTCTTGCATATCTTTATTGTATGCTAGCGGCAAGCCCTTCATAACAGTAAGCAACGATATGAGATTGCCGTTCACCCTGCCCGTTTTCCCCCTGAGGAGTTCTGGAATATCCGGGTTTTTCTTTTGCGGCATGATAGAACTTCCGGTAGAATGCCTGTCAGATAATGAGATCCAACGAAACTCGCTGCTGCTCCACAAGATAAGCTCTTCGCTTAGGCGGCTGATATGCATCATCATTGTAGATATATTAAACAGTATTTCAAGCGCAAAATCCCTATCGCTTACTGTATCTAGACAATTAAGTGTCGGGGCTTTGAAACCAAGTATCGAAGCCGTCATTTGGCGGTCGATAGGATGAGGCGTTCCTGCAAGTGCTGCACAACCGATAGGAGAAAGGTTGTTTCTCTCAAAGCTGCTCATAAATCTCTCATGATCTCGTCTGAACATACTCGCATATGCCATCATATGATAGCCGAAATTGATAGGTTGAGCATGCTGCAAATGTGTCATTCCCGGCAACAATGTATCGGTATGAGCTTTGGCGATATCTACAAAAGTTGATATAAGTTTTACAAGCAATGACATCATCTCTTTGGTTTGTCGCTGTACAAAAAGTCTAAAATCAAGTGCAACTTGATCATTTCTGCTTCTAGCAGTATGAAGTCTTTTGCCGGCATCTCCTATCTTGGATGTCAAGCGACTCTCAATTGCCATATGTATATCTTCGTCATCGCCTTCTAGCTTCCAGGAGCCTGACTCTATTTCTTTTAGAATTTTATCAAGTCCGTTTGTAATGCTTGATAAATCTTCATTGGAGATAATACCTTGTTTTGCCAGCATTGCAGCATGAGCCTTTGAGCCCTCTATATCTTCGCGATAAAGCGCCCTATCAAAAGGGAATGAATTGTTTAGCTCTTTTAGTAATTGTGAACTCTCTGTGCCGATCCTGGCTGATGCAATTTTTTTTGCCATATTAGATTATCCTTGAAAAATAATAGATATATTCTATCCAATTGTATATTTATACTTGTTTGCTTTATTGTATGTCCAGTCAAGTTAAAATAGACAAAATATATGATTTATTCATATTTTTTATGATGCAGATTCAAAAAAATATAGATATAATATTATAAAATTCATACAAAGGCAGATCAAGATGAATGCAAGAAAAATTTTTATCATTGCAATGATGTTAGGCTATACAAATACATTTGCTGAGACGGCAATCGAAAATAACTCTACAGCAACATCAATAATCAGTTCGTCTGATGTTAATACAACCAATGAGATCAATACAAACATTGGCAATACAGCTTCCTTCGAAGAAGAGTTTGGCGATGTTAACAAAACTGCCGTTTTTGATCCATTTAGCGGATATAATAAGTTTATGACAAATGTTAATGATAAATTTTATAAAAATATCGCTGATCCCATAGCCACCGGGTATGCAAAAATACTGCCAGAGAAAGCTAGGGTCTCCGTAAATAACTTGATTCATCATTTGCGTTTTCCGATAAGACTGGCAAATAACCTATTGCAATTTAAAATCAAGAATTCTGCCGAGGAAACAGGACGATTTGTAGTTAACACGATTTTTGGGCTTGGAGGATTATTTGATCCTGCCAAAACTGACCTTGGATGGGAAAGACACGATGAAGATCTTGGTCAAACACTTGGATTTTATGGCTTGCCTGACGGTCCGTATATAGTATTACCGATCCTTGGATCCTCTAATTTACGTGACACTGTCGGCTTAGTAGGAGATACTTATATAAGTCCGCTTTATAGTGCAGATGCGGATAATATTTGCTATAAAATACCACAAAATACCTATCAAGATGTCTTGATCGGCAGCGTAGAAGTGATCAATAAAACATCTTTACACTTAGGTGAATACGATTTGATCAAAAAAGATGCTTTAGATCTATATTCATTTTTGCGCGATGCTTACACCCAACAAAGAAGACAAAAAATAAAGGAATAATTTGTGATGAAGACCAACAAACTACTTAAAATATTTTTGATATTAGCAACAATTAGCATTCCGTCTTTTGCTTTAAGACAAAATGAGATCGAGCCGGTTATGCACAGCAAAATAGAAAAGGTATTGACGGTATTAAAGAAAAAAGAATCAAATACGGTCAGGGGGCAAGAAATCATTCGCACCTTGGATCCTGTTTTTGATTATGCTCTTATGGCAAAATTGGCTTTAAGCAGCAAAACTTGGGATTCCATTACGCCTACGCAGCAAAAAGAGTTTACAAAGCTATTTATAGCAAGGCTAAAACAGTCATATCTTGACAAGCTTGATCTTTACAACAACCAAAAAGTGATATACAAAGGTGTAAAACCATATCAAAAAGGCAGATTACAGCTCCAAACAGAAGTTGTCGGCAAAGACGAGACATACAAAATAAATTACAATTTTCACAATAGCAAAAATAATGGCAATTGGCTTATTTATGATGTAGAATTAGCCGGGGTCAGTATCATTCAAACATATCGTCAACAATTTGCAGGGCTTTTAAAAGAGAAAAGTTTTGATGAAATATTAACTCAACTAAGAAAGAATCAGCCGCTAAAAACAAAACAATCATAAGCAGTGTGATTGTATAATATGCGCAACTGCATAAAAGGATAAGATACGAATACCCACACAAAAGAGATCAAGCTTATCCTTGTAAGCTTTTTGTCATTGATAACAGTAGGCGGCTTTATTTTAATGCTTCCTATAGCTCACAAGGGTGATCTAAGCCTTATAGATGCTCTTTTTACCTCCACATCCGCCGTTTGCGTTACCGGCCTTATCGTCAAAGATACTGCTGCCGATTTTACGATATTCGGCCAAACCATAATCTTAATCCTTATACAAATAGGCGGCCTAGGTTACATGACCGCTGTAACATTCTTGGCGATCGTATCCAAACAAAAGCTATCTCATAGAGACAGGGTTCTGCTTAAAGAATCTCTCAATTACCCTGACCTAAAAGGGCTAGTAAGGTTTCTAAAGATAGTTTTTGCATCTATAGTATTGATAGAGATAGGAGGGGCAACGATATTGGCCGCGAGATTTGCAAACGATATGCCCTTGGATAAAGCAGTATGGTTTGGCATATTTCACTCGATATCGGCATTTAACAATGCCGGTTTTTCTCTGTTTAGTGACAACCTTATGAGATACAGCACGGATTTGACCATCAATTTAACCGTTCCTACCCTTATAATCCTGGGCGGACTTGGGTATATGGTGCTTATAGAACTGGCTACGTATTATAAAAAAGAGACGAAAAGATTATCAACGCACACAAAAATAGTCTTGTGGATGTATGTTATACTGATAGCTTTGGGAATGCTGCTTCTTTTATCGCTAGAGTGGGAGCATGCTTTTAAAGACATGACATTCTATGAAAAATTGCTTGCATCTTGGTTTGCATCGGTCAACTTCAGAACGGCCGGTTTCAATACGATCGATCTTTCGCAATTAACAGAAGCCAATCTGTTTTTCGGAACATTCCTCATGATGACCGGAGGAGGACCCGGAGGCACAGCAGGAGGCATCAAGGTTATTCCCGTAGCGCTTGCGATACTTGGAATGTGGTATACGATCAAAGGTGATGAAAATATTCATATCTTCAAAAGGTCTATTTCGCATTACAATATCAACAAATCGTATGCGATCATACTTTTGGCTACCGTTTATGTGATGCTCTCGACCATTATTCTCAGCGAATCTGAGCATTTGCCGTTCATTAGGACGCTGTTTGAAACATGTTCGGCATTTGGAACCGTCGGAGTATCGACCGGAAACGGAGGAATTTTGAGCTATAGTGCATTATTTAGCAATATAGGAAAGGTAAATATCATGCTTCTGATGCTCATGGGAAGAATAGGAGTATTTGCATTTACGGTTGCGATCATCGGCAAAATAGAAAAAAGCAGGATAAAATATGCAGAAGGGAGAGTTGTATTATGAAACAATATGTAGTTATCGGATTGGGTAAATTTGGATATCATGTTGCAAAAGGCTTGGCTCAACAAGGTGCCAGCGTCATCGGGATAGATGAAAACGAAGAACACATTAGAGAGATAAGCGAATACATCGAAGAGGCGGTCATGCTTGATTCTACAGATAAACATGCCTTAGAGGAAGCCGGAGTAAGAAATGCCGATATTGCGATAGTGAGTATCGGCGAGGATATCGAAGCTAGTATATTAACCGTAATGGCTCTCAAGGAAATAGGAGTGCAAACAGTTATTGCTAAAGCGATCACTCGTATCCATGGTCAAATTTTATCCAAAATAGGTGCTACAAAAGTTGTATACCCGGAAATGGAAACAGCTAAAAAGATAGTTAAAAAAATGGTTGCAAATATGTACTATGAAACTATCGATCTCTCCATCACTATGAAATTGGCAAAATTGACAGTGCCTCATTTTTGGGTTGGGACATCGATCTTGTCATCAACATTTGAAAATGATTATCATGTTAAGCCTATCGCATACAAACATCAAGGCAAATGGCATACTAAATTTGAAAACGATGATATACTGGAAAGTGATGATATACTGGTAGTCTTAGGTGATAATACAAATATAGAAGCATTGAGCAAGAAAGTTTAACTACAAAGAGCAAACCTTCTTGTCTGAGCTTGTTTTTTATCTGGCGCGGTAAGGCACAGGTTTGTACCCTTCTTGCATAAGCTTCATGATGCCGCCTTGGAGATTGATCACGTTATAATCTTTCTCGTCGGACAAAAACGGTGCTATTGCAGCTGTTCTAGAACCAGTACGGCAGATAATTGCAAATTTTTCATTTTTCTTGACAACCTTATTGAGTTGCACAAGAAAAGCATCCGGCTTTGCTTCACCTTTATCATTAAAGAACATAATAGGATATGAACCTTTGACTATACCGGTTTGCGCCCACTCTGCAGGAGTGCGGATATCTATGATCTTGATAGGTTTGGCTAAAAATGATTTAGTTGCAACTACATTAGTAATATCAGCATTGGCTATGGCCGATATAGCTGAAATAGCTAATAATATTTTCTTCATAAAAAATAGTCCTTTTATAACTTTTAATTTTTAAAAAAGAATGGTATCAAAAAAATATTAATTGGCGGTTAATGCAAAGAAGTATGCGTTCCATATCAGGAGATATGGAACGAGGTTAAATAGGATAAATTGTTGATGATAGTGTGATTTGTTCGTGAGGTTATAATTGTCATCCTGAACTTGTTTCAGGATCTAAAAGAGATTGTTTTAAATGAGATTCTGAAACGAGTTTAAAATGACTTATAGTTGTGGATTCCGTATCAAGTACTGAATGACGCTTTTGCGAGGAATATGCATTCCCATCGAGACGATGGGAACGAGTTTAAAAGAATATAGTGAGATCCTGAAACAAGTTCAGGATGACCGATGGTTGTGGATTCCGTATCAAGTACGGAATGACGGATGAGATATTAATGCAAAAAGTGTCTTTTTCCTGTGAAATACAACGCCATTCCAAACTCATTGGCAGCTTCGATGACTTCATCGTCACGGACACTTCCGCCAGGCTCAATAACGCATTTCACCCCAGCCTCGGCCGCTGCATCGATGCTGTCTCTAAACGGGAAGAATGCTTCGCTTGCCAAAACCGATCCGCTTACGTCCAGTCCCATATCTTCAGCCTTTCTTAGTGCTGCTTTTGCTGCATCTACACGGCTGGTCATACCCATACCTACAGCTACCATAGCTGAATTTTTGACATAAACTACGCAGTTAGATTTGGTTAATGCAGCCACTTTATAAGCTATCTCCATATCTTTCTTTTCCTGCTCGGTAGCTTTTCTGGTTGTTTTGAGTTCTGAATTTGCCACTTCGTCTGCTTCTATGAAATCTGCATCTTGATAAACAAACCCTCCGTCAACCATCTTGAAATTAAATGCATCATTTGCCATCTCAAGCTTTTTAGTACCCTGTTTGAATAATTTGATTCTTTTTTTCTTGGATAACTCTTCGACTGCTTCATCGGTAAAATCAGCTGCGAATACCACTTCAAGGAAAATTTCATTCATTTTCTCGGCTAATTCTTTTTCAACTATGCCATTAACTGCTACTACGCCGCCAAATGCAGAAACAGGATCGCATTTGAGTGCTTCGGTGTAGCTTTCAAGCAGACTGTCCTTGATGGCAAAACCGCATGGATTGCCGTGTTTGACGATACATACTGCATTATCATTGCCAAATGCCGAAGCGATTTTGGCAGCTCCGCTTATATCTCCCATGTTGTTAAACGATGCCTCGCCTTTTACGGTTATAAATTTATTTGAAAAATGTTTGTCAAACTCGTACAAAGCGCCCTTTTGATGTGGGTTTTCACCGTATCTGGTGTCAAATACTTTTTTACCGACTATGAACTGATGATCGCCAAAGCCGTTATTGAATCTGCTGTTCATATAGTTTGCTATCATGCTGTCATAAGCTGCAGTATGCTCAAAAGCTTTTATCATGAGTTCACGTCTGAGCTCCAAGCCGTCTTTTTGAGCGCCTATGTTTTCTAGTACTCTTGCATAATCGGCATTGTCAGTGACTATATATACACTCTCAAAGTTTTTGGCTGCGCTTCGCACCATCGCAGGCCCGCCGATGTCTATATTTTCTATGATCTCTTCAAAATCATCGGTTCTCTCAATCGTAGCTTTGAACGGATACAGGTTTACGCAAACCAAGTCGATACCCTCAACACCAAGTTCTTTGGCTTGTGCCAAATGTGCCGCGTCGCCTCTTTTGTGAAGTATGCCTCCATGGATAAAAGGATTTAGGGTTTTTACGCGTCCTTCAAAACATTCAGGAAATTTTGTCACTTCGCTGGCTTCTACGACTTTGACTCCTGCATCTTTTAATGCTTTGTACGTACCGCCTGTGCTTATTATCTCAAATCCTAATGCTTCCAATCCCTGTGCAAACTCTACAATCCCGCTTTTGTCACTAACGCTTAATAATGCTCTCATATACTTTCTTCTACTCTCTTTATTATAAATCTTGTTCTATTGTTTTTTTGAATGTACCAAAATAGATACCTTGCAGCTGTTCGACCGGCATGCTTACATCGTTTAGGATGAAAGCATCTCCTTTGACATTTCCGATCGCCTCTATATGTAAACCTAGATCTGTTGCCATTTTGGCAACATCATTTGCATCTTCGGGTGCTACTTCCAAGATCGCCCTGCTTTGGCTCTCATCAAAGATCTCATTTGCATTTTCCAGTTTAATATCAGCCTCTACGCCAAGGCCTGAAAGTGCTGACATTTTGGCCAGTGCGATAGCGATACCGCCCATACCCATATCTTTGGCTGATCTCAAAAGCCCTTTTTTGTTCGCATTGATCACAAGATCCCAAAGTCTAAGTTCGGCAGTATAATCAATCTCGGCTATCTTGCCGGTAGTTTCTCCGAAAAGCTCTTTGATATAGAGTGATCCGCCGAACTCGCCTTTTGTTTTACCTACAAGTAAAAGCACATTGCCTTCTTTTTGGAATGAACTTTTGAGCACTTTATTGCAGTCATCATTTAACCCTACCATAGCGATAGCCGGCGTAGGGAAAACGCTCACGCCGTTTGTCTCGTTATACAAAGATACGTTACCGCTGACTACCGGGGTATTTAATGTTGCACAAGCTTCTTTGATACCTTCGCACGCTTGCGCAAACTGCCACATAACTTCCGGATTTTCAGGATTGCCGAAATTTAGACAATCAGTAATTGCAAGAGGTCTTGCCCCGCTCATTGCTACATTTCTACCGCTCTCTACTACAGCGAGTGCTGCGCCTTTAAAAGGATCTATATAGCAATATCTTGGATTACAGTCAGCGCTCATGGCCAACGCTTTGTCATTTTGCTTGATACGGATGACGCTGGCATCCAAAGAACCAGGACGTTTTATAGTATTTGTCTGTACCATAGAGTCATACTGCTCATATATCCATGCTTTGTCTACAACTTCGAGTGAAGATAATAGTTTTTCAAATGCTTCTTGAGTTGATGCAGCCGGATAATCAGAAATATCTTTGGCATTAACTGCGTCAAGATAAGCCGGTCTTAGTGTCGGACGATCCAAAATAGGCGCTTCTTCGCTCACTGGGGCTATAGGCATATCTGCACATTTTTCTCCATGCCAAAATAGCTCCATTCTGCCAGTATCTGTTACTTCTCCGATAACTGCAGCGTCCAAGCCCCATTTTTCAAATATATCTATGATAGCCTGCTCACTGCCTTGTTTGGCGCATATTAGCATTCTCTCTTGAGATTCGCTTAGCATGAAATCATAAGGTGTCATGCCCTCTTCTCTTGCAGGTACGCGATCTAGGTGCATTATCATTCCAGCCCCTGTCTTGCCTGCCATCTCAAACGACGAACTTGTAAGCCCTGCAGCTCCCATATCTTGAATCCCTACTACATGATCAGTGGCAAATAGCTCCAAACATGCTTCAAGAAGCAGCTTTTCAGTAAACGGATCTCCTACTTGCACAGTAGGTCTGAGTGATTTGCTCTCTTCTGTGAAACTGTCACTGCTCATAACAGCTCCGCCAAGCCCGTCGCGGCCTGTTTTTGAACCTACATAAATGACAGGATTGCCTATACCTTTGGCAACTCCTAGGAAAATATCCTCATGCTTGACAAGGCCCAATGCAAATGCATTGACCAAGATATTGCCGTTGTAACTCTCATCAAAACTCACTTCTCCGCCTATAGTTGGCACACCCATACAATTTCCGTAGCTTCCGATACCCTCCACTACTCCTCGCACTAGGTGTCTTTGGTATTTATTGACATTGTCATTGCCTTTGATATTTCCGAAACGAAGAGAATTTAAGTTTGCTACAGGTCTAGCCCCCATAGTAAATACATCTCTAAGGATCCCGCCTACTCCGGTTGCAGCTCCTTGAAACGGTTCAATGAAGCTTGGGTGGTTATGGCTCTCCATCTTAAATACCGCTGCCATACCGTTGCCTACATCGATAACTCCGGCATTTTCGCCAGGCCCTTGGATAACCCATGGTGCTTTTGTAGGAAAACCGCTTAGATATTTTTTACTTGACTTATAGGAACAATGTTCGCTCCACATAGCAGAAAATATACCTATCTCTACGATATTCGGTTCACGATGCAAAATCTCTTTGATATGCTCATACTCAGCAGGGCTTAGTTTGTGCGATTTAAGCACGCTTTCGATATTTTCGATGGCTGACATAAAAATATTCCTTTTTAGGATAATAAAATAGGTCTATATTATAGTAAAAAAGTGCTAAAGATGTGATGAAATGGGTCAGGGCTTGCTTCTATAGAAATAACTACAATGATTTTTTATGATAAAATATCATTACTTGACAGAAGGTATCCCATGGTAAAAGATTTAACAGATTCTATAAAAGCAAGACTTTATGATTTTCAGTATACTCCATTTATGGGTTCAATTTTAATTTCTTGGATTATTCTTAATCATAAATATCTACTAATATACTTTGCTGATTATACGCTAGATAAAAAATTACTAATTATTAATAAATATGATTTTGCATATTATTGCTATGGCTATACTTTACCTTTTGCATTTAATTTCTTTTTTCCTATATTTTTTGGGTTATTTTATGTATTTATTTATCCAAGGATAAATGAAAAATTTTACAAATTTACAGAAGAAAAAAGAAAAAATCTCAAAAAAATAAAGCAAGACATAGAAGATGAAACACCTCTTACAATTGCAGAATCAAGAGAGATTAGGAAAGTTAACTTGGCTATATCTGAAGAAAAAGACAAACTGGAAGAAAAACTTGCTAACTTAGAAAAAGTATACGAAGAAGAAATAAAACAAGAAATTGATATGGAGGTTAAGCTAAAAACGAGTGAATTAAATCAAATAATTACTACTATAAAAAATGAACTTTTAGAAGCAAATAAGAAAATTAAGCAACTAGATGAAGCAAATAAAATCAAAGATAGTACATCAAAAATGATAGAAAGTATTCAACCAAGAAAAGAAGATGACAAAACAAAAATATTAAGATACTTATATAATAGTAATTATAAGCCTACTAGAGAATCTGATTTTTTGGATTTAATTGTCAAAAACACGAAAATACCAAGACTAAAGGCCGAACAAACGATAAGTCAACTTTTGAAAGATAAATATTTAGAAAAAACTTACATGAGTGGTTTTGGCAATTTATTGTTTATGGATATAACACAACAGGGCAAAAAAATGATGTTGGATTTATTTGACAAAGAAAACTAACCGCTCCAAAAGCGACAAAAAGCTACAATTTTATAAATTATTCAAAGGTTTATAATATGTCTCAAATTCTATCTATGCTTCGCCTGCAACAACAGCTAAATGATGCCACAAACGGCACAGGCTGGGAAGAAGGAGTCACCAAGCAAGGCAAGCCTATCGACTGGAGAAGATGCATATATCTAGAGTGTGCCGAGCTGGTAGAGTCGTATCCGTGGAAACATTGGAAAAATATAGATGCACCGGCAGATAAAGAAAATATCAAGATAGAAGTAGTAGATATATGGCACTTTGTAATGAGCGAAATACTTAGGCTTAATGCTATAAAACATAAAAACAGCATAGAAGATCTAGCCGGCAAGATCACCACGACACCCAATTTTGACACCTTAAAAGAATCTGCAAAAGAGATCGATGAAGAATATTTTGATCATATTGCAACCATCGAAAAGTTTATAAAAAGCATATTTATAGATGAAGAACTAGAAGAGATAATAAATCATTTTTTTGCCGTCGTGACTAGATCCGGGCTCAATCTAGACAGCTTATATCAATTATATATAGGAAAAAATATACTAAATCAGTTCCGCCAAGACCATGGCTACAAAGATGGAAGTTATATCAAAGTATGGAACGGCAAGGAAGATAATGTAGTAATGCAAAACCTGCTTGCTGCCAACCCGACAATTGGTCCAAGCGAACTCTATGATGCACTAAAAGCATCTTATCCAAAACAATAAATCAGCTCATGACCCTTTGGGCCAAACAAGGAAATGAATAGATATCTTATTCATTCCATCTTGCTTTTAATTAATCCGGTATGAGTTTACTCTTCTAGTTTTAGTTGTCAAGTGTTCTAAACAGACTTGTAGCTACAGTGCCATCAATATCAACTGATATTTCTGAAACGATACGAATATTCTTAATATTATCAAATCCGCACTCGCGGCCGCACATTACTGAGCCGACCAAATAATATTTGCCTTTTGGAATGTTTTTAAATATAAAATTTCCATCATCATTTGCTGTGGCAAACCTCAGGTATTGATACAACCTGTCATCTGCACTGTTCATTTTGTTGCCGCTCATGTAATTTTCATTAAACCATTGCTTGGAATAAGATGTATATGGATTAAGATACAATCTTGCATTAGAGCCTACAACCCTTCGCCCGTTTTTTGTTTGCAGTGCAATTTTGCCATATACTGCCGATTGTCCTCTAGAAGATAGTTTTTTGTATTCTTTTTCCGGGAAAGGGATACGATTGATAATTTTTTTATTTTCTTGATCGGCATCATTTATATTAAATTGATTTTTTAGATCAGAGATATCTATGCAGTCGTCTACGCAATATTTTGGCGGCCAATTTTGATCAAATTTTTCCAACTGCGTCGAAGGCGGCATAGGCAATCGTGGTGCTTTTGCGGGCTCTGGCTCTTGCTTGCACCCATCAAAAAACAACATTAGCAAAATAAGAGAGACTATTTTAAACACATTTTTATCCTAAAAAATAACTATTAGCACTATTATATCAAAATTTTTTGCATCATTTGCCTAGGCAAAACTCTCCGAACATCTTATCCAAAACATCCTCATTTTCATATGGCTTAGAAATAGATGATATTGCTTTTATGGCTTCCGTTAGATGATAGGCAAAAAACTCCAATTCGCCTTTTTGCAAAGGCAGTTTTGCTTCCTTTATCGCTTCTAACGAGTTTTTGACCGCCTGTATCTGCCTAGACGAAACGAGCATCAGCTCATCTCCGCTCGAAATATTATCTAGCAACTTTTGTAATTTATTTAATAAAATAGAGAAATCGGATCTAACACTCATGCTTATGACATCCAATGAATCAAGAAATGGATCATAAAGCTCTATATGTAAATCCGCTTTATTGATGACTGCAAGCAAATGCTTGGAGTCATCAAGTTCTTTGATCATTAATGCTATTCGTTCATCTTCTTTATCCCATTTTTTACTTCCGTCAAAAAGTGCGATAACTATATCTGCTTCGTTCAAAGATGCGATTGAGCGCTCTACTCCAATTTTTTCTATCTCGTCACTTGCTTCGCGAATACCCGCAGTATCAATGAGGCGAACAACATGAGAGCCGATACGTACCTGTTCTTCGATCGTATCTCTGGTTGTTCCTGCTATATCGCTTACTATTGCCCTATCATAACTAAGCAATGCATTTAATAGCGAGCTTTTGCCTACATTCGGTTTGCCAATGATAGCTACCTTAAAGCCTTCGATCAAACCCTTTCTGCGATTACTGCTCTCTAAAAGCTCTATTAGTTTATGTTCCAGATCTTCCAGTTTATTTGAAAGTGAATCAATGATGTCTTTTGGCAGATCTTCTTCTGCATAATCGATCATTACTTCAGTATGAGCCAATGCAAGAAGCAGCATATCCCTGCTCTCTTCAACAAAAACGGATAAAGAACCTTTAAGCTGGCGAGCAAGTATCTTTGCTGCGTCAATACTTTTTGCTTCTATTAATTTTGCTATTGCTTCAGCTTGTGTCAGATCTATCTTGCCGTTTAAAAAAGCTCTTTTGCTATATTCTCCAGGAGTTGCCAATCTAGCTCCATAATTGATAGCGGTTTGAATAACTTCCTCAGCCACAACGATCCCGCCGTGACATTGAAATTCCACTACGTCTTCACCTGTAAAACTTTTCGGTGCTTGAAAGTAAATAACTACAGCCTGATCAATAAGAGCATCATCGATGCCATACAAAGATGCCAAGTGGGCATACCTAGGCACGATCTCTATTTTGCGCGCAATACGCTTAGCGATGCTTAATGCTTCGCTGCCGCTAAGTCTTACGATGGCTATAGAGCCGACTCCATGTGCGGTAGCTGTAGCAACAATAGTATTATTCATTATGTTTTTGGGATAAAATCATTTATTACTATATATTTGCTGCCTTCTTTATTGGTCTTAATGGCAACATACTTATTGGGGAACTCTTCTCTTAACTGCTCAAGAGCGATTTGAACCAATATTCCATCCAATGGCCTAGTTTTGCCTTTGCCGGCACGATGCACAGCCTCAATGACAGGTTTGATCGTATAACATATCATTTCTTGCTGCGATGTCAGAAAACGAGCGATTTCCAATTTTACAAAAAGCTCATATTTGGAATACAGCCAATTAAATATCATATAAGACAATGCATTGTATCTATAACCCTCTTTGCCTATAAGCAATGCGGCATCATCTCCATCAATAAAGATCAAAGCCGTATGATCAATAACATCAACCTCTACAACATCTATATCAAAGCAACTTGTTGCAAAAAGTTTTTTTAATTGATTTTCTATTTCGATTGCCAATGAAGGGTTTGAGACAGGTTCAGGTATAGAGTCGCTGCACTTAGTATCGCTATAACTTGTAGGCAGCTCTTCTTTATTTTGAAAAAACTGATCGCTTACTGCATCATCATAATGTTTTAGATGAACACTGTTATCAGATTTGAAAGGCATTGATTGTTTTGAAGTTTCTTTTGGGGCTGGCTGTGCGGCAGCATGTTTTGATGGAGTATAAGTTTTTGATAAATGAGTGTGCTTTGTAGGCTCTACGATGATCGGTTCATTTTTGATACTTGCAACAGCTTTTGGATTTTCATCTGCAACTATATCAGCTACTATAATGGCATTCTTTTTGCCAAAGCCAAAGATTCCCTTGGATGGATACTGTATTACCTCGCATTGCAATTGCAATAACGAGCATCCAAAAAATTGAGAGGCTTTTGCATATGCATCTTCGAGTGTTTGGGCCTCAATCCTTTGCATTATTTATCCTTTATGATGATGCGCTTCTATTTCAGCTTGTTTGTGTTTTTCGTAAGCCAAATTAACATAATATTGTTGTCCGATCGACAAAATATTATTTGTAAGCCAATAGAGAACCAGTCCTGACGGGAAGGTAATAAAGAAAAATGTCATCAATACAGGGAAAAATTTAAAAATTTTCTCTTGCAAAGGATCTGTAAAATTTGACGGTGTAATTTTTTGCTGATACCACATAGTAGCACCCATAACTAATGGCAAGATATAGTATGGATCCATTTTTGACAGATCATGTATCCACAATATCCATGGTGCACCTTGAAGTTCATCAGCATTCAAAAGCACACGATAAAGAGCAAAGAATATAGGTATTTGCATCAATAGAGGCAAACATCCACCAAAAGGATTTGCTCCGTGTTTTTTGTATAGCTCCATCATTTTCATTTGCATCTTCGCCGGATCGTCTTTATATTTTTCTTTAATGTCTTTCATCTTAGGAGCTAAGTCTTTTAGCTTTTGCATTGAAAGCATTCCTTTATATGATGGCCAAAAAAGTATTAATTTGATCAAAATAGTGAAAATAACTATAGCCCATCCCCAGTTACCGATATAATCATTTATCTCTTGTATTAACCAGAAAAACGGTTTTGCTAACCACGTGAACCAACCGTACTCAATTACACTTGTAAGGTTTGGAGAAATAGCCTCAAGCATTTTATAATCTTTTGGCCCTATATATCCGCCAAGCTCCATATTTTGGGCACCGCTTATAAAGATAAGAGGATTATCATTGGCTTCTTTTACAAGAGACACATTCATGCCCTTTTTGAGATCAAAAAGTAAAGATGTATAATATCTATCGAAAGCAGATGCTATAGTTGCCCCTTTAAAACTTTCTCCACCAACAGCATCACCGTCTTCTATGATGGCTATTGTGCTATCTGCCTCATTGATCAATGCACCTTTTACAACCATATATTGGGTCGTATCAGCTACAGGTCTGTATCCGGTTGTAATAAAATACGATACCGGGCTTGAAGCAGTTACCTTTATATTGTATTCACCGGTTGGTTTAAATGTAATAGTCTTTGTAATCGTTACAGATGAAAGTTGCTGAATAAGTTTTACGCTTTGCTCGCCGGTTTTTAGATCCAATGCAGACTTATCCGCAGTATATGGTGTCTTAAATGCTTCATCATTTAAAGCATTATCGCTAAAACGTATTTCTAACGGCTTTACTTCTTTTGGATCAAACAATTTAAGAGCAAAACCGTCTTCGTTTTTATATTTTGACTCCAATAGTGTCATTTGGGATATGCGGCCCATATTGTCAATCGACAAAATAAATCTATCGGAAGTTACTGTTACCAAAGAGGCTGTATCCTCAACTACTGGTGCAGCTGTTGCAGCTACCGCTGAATTATTGCCCACTGATGGTGTTGCTTTGTTTTGAACAGTTGCATTTTGCTGTGCAGTGGTTTGAGTAGCCGTTTGCGGGGTTGGCATCAAATAACTAAAGCCAATAAAAACTAAAATGGAAAGAAATAATGCTAAAAGAAGTCGTTTACTAAGATCTTGTTGTTCCACGAGGTGTGCCTTTGTGTGAAAAATTATAATATCAAAGAGCTGCGCTTTAAGGTATTGTCAAATGTCTTATTCAATACCTCAAAAGCCTCTTTGAGTAGTGCAGGTTTGGCCACCAATACATAGTCGCCTTTTTTAAAACGAGGCAAATTAGCTATAAATAAAGCTCTCAGTAATCTTTTAGCTCTATTTCTATGTACTGCATTGCCTACTTTTTTACCGGCCACAAACCCTATATTATACCCTGTAGATTCTTTATAAAAAAGTACAAAATAAGGAGTGTGCCAAACTTTTGTTGCTTTCGAATAGATATTGTTGAACTCAGCCGTTGTACGGATACGTTCAAAATGCTTTACGCGGCTAATCTTTTTCTACCCTTAGCTCTTCTAGCAGCAATTACTTTGCGTCCATTTTTTGTTTTCATTCTAGCTCTAAAACCATGCGTTCTTTTGCGTGGTGTTTTGTGTGGTTGGTAAGTTCTTTTCATAAGAAATATCCTTGTTGATAATGATAATAACCCTACTAAAAGGGTTTAGTAAGCGCGATTGTACACTAATATGACTTTGAAAAGATTTAAAATATAACATTTGATAATTGCTAATTTAAAACTATACGCTAGATATGTTTCTTTATATATGCATAGTTTTTGCCTTTACATACATCAATAAGAAAACTATCTGCTCACGGCTATACTAATCTATATTATAAAATCCGTGTTATAATTCGCACCATGAATAAAATTACAGACATAAACAACTTACCTTCTCCTTGTTGGCTGCTTGAAGCTAAGCTTCTCAAAAAAAATATGGCTATTTTTGACTATATACAAAAAGAAAGCGGAGCGAAGATACTATTAGCGCTTAAAGGCTATGCCTTATGGAAAAGTTTTGATTTGATACGCCCCACTTTGCATGGATGCTGCGCTAGCGGGCTTCATGAAGCCAAACTTGCTCATGAAGAATTTGGCAAAGAGGTTCACACATACTCTCCTGCATTCAAAGAAAGCGATATAGAAGAGATCGCTAAAATATCACACCATATGGTATTTAATTCTCCTGCTCAATTACATCGTTTTGGCAAACAAGCACTAAACATTAATCCTTCATTATCTTTGGGCCTCAGGATAAATCCTGAATACTCACAATCACCAAAAGAGATGTATAATCCTTGTGGGCTCTACTCTAGGCTAGGTACTACTCTAACAAATTTTGATGAGAGCATAATGCAATTATGCGAAGGGCTTCATTTTCATGCTTTGTGTGAACAAGACAGCGATGCTCTTGAAGGCGTACTGGCAAACTTTGAAGATAAATTTGGCTCATATATATCCAAGCTAAAATGGGTCAATTTTGGCGGAGGGCATCATATCACTAGAAAAGATTACAATGTTGAAAAACTGATATCGCTTATAAAAACGTTTAAATCCAAATATAACAATATAGAAATATACCTTGAGCCAGGAGAGGCTGTCGGCTGGGAGACGGGTGCGCTTCATACGACAGTACTTGATATAGTACATAACGGTATTGATATAGCCATACTGGATAGTTCGGCTGAAGCCCATATGCCTGATACCATACTTATGCCTTATCGAGCAGAAGTTAGAAATGCAGGGCAGCCTGGAGAAAAAGCATATACTTATCGTCTTGGCGGCAATACATGTTTGGCCGGTGACATTATGGGTGATTATAGCTTTGATAAACCGCTGCAAATTGGGGATAAAATAATTTTTGAAGATCAAATGCATTACACCATGGTAAAAGCAACTACATTTAACGGCATACCGCTTCCTAGTATCGCTATAGAATATGAAGACGGTACTATAGAAGTAGTACGAGAATTTGGATATGAAGAGTTTAAAGGCAGATTATCATAAAGGCATTTACCTTGATGTGTTATTGTCTTCTTTACCGAATAATTGTTTAAAATTTTTAAATTCTTTTTTATAAACAATATCTGCACTATTTGACTCTTGGCTAACAGTCATTACACCTTCTATATTTGAAGTGAATTCGTATTTTAGTTTTGCTTTTGATACATCATCGTTGGCGTATATCAAAGTAAGGCGTTTGCCGATCTTTTTGCCAACCTCTACACTATTATCGGCTCCAAACACCAAATGGTCAACTTGCAAACCAATATCCGATAAAATTGATTTTGCCATAATTCCACCCATCATCTTCATCATCTCTTCTTCGGTATACTTGCCTGATTCCATCTCTGAATCAAACATAATAAGAGCCAAGATCTGCTCTCTTGTTAGTTTTGGGGTAGAAGAGAAATTAACCAACGGATTTCCAGGGGTTCCTGCTATATTGACTCTAATTGTATGATTTGGTGCTCTATAGGTAGCTTGAAGATCCAATTGCGGCCTATTGGCATCTCCTATAAAATAGATATAACTTGTTTCCGTATTGAACCTTTTACCGCCAAAAATATAATATCCTCCTTTCGGTATGGTAACCAAACCAAAGACCATTAAAGGTTCACCTTGTAATTTTTCCAAACTCAAATCCAGTTTAGCATTAAAACTAGAATCACTTTGCTTATATCTTAATGATGCTTTTGATATCACTTTAATCGAAAGAGATAAATTTTTTACAAATGACGATGAAGTTTTTTGTTTCAAGTCTTGAATAATAATAATATCATCATCACTCGGAAATGTTTTTTGGCCAAAATAGTACAATATATCCCCATCAAGGACGACAATATTGCCTTTGAGATTGATATTATCATTATCTACACTAGCTAATAGTGATGCGTCAAGTTTTACGGTTGCAGCTTCATGCGAAATAAGCAAATTATTTGCGATGATATTAAAATTCCCTTTTCTTGTAACGATATTGTATGTACCGTCTACTTTGGCTTGATCGTTTACCCATAGTGAACCTACCTTTAGTGTTTCTTTGTCTATATTAACAACTGATTGCTTAGTGCTAAAATATTTAATTTTATCATACACAAAATTATAATTGCTAATAGAAAGACCGGCTTCGGTAAAGCTAAGCTTGGCATTGAGCTTTTCTATCGGTTTTTGGTCTCTTGAAGCTTCTCCGAAATATATACTAGAAGAAATAAGTGAAATCTCGCCTTTTGACAGATTATCGACAGAAGCATCGATAGCCAAATCTCCTCGCAGTTGCGGTGGTGTAAAATTAATAAATTTATTCAAAGCAGCCAACGCATTTTCAATCGACGATGTGTTTGATCTTATTTTTAATATGCCGGTTGTACTGCCTGATATTGTACCTTGCAAACCTCCAATAGAGATAGTACCGTCTAATGTTTTAGGTGTATTTGCGTATTTTATTTTAGCTAATAACTCATTGGCGCTAATCTCTATATCGGTAGAATCTTTTTCTATTCCGATCATAACTTTTGAGCCGGTCAATGCATCCCACTTAATAGTTGGATATAATTTTCTAAGAGTTGAATTGGACGGCACATTTGCTAATACATCTATCGTCCATACGGTTTTATCATTTACTATTTTTCCTGCTGCATCTATTAAATCTGATTTTAGTTCGGCATCAAATGTAGTAAAAAACGGTGATTTAAAGCTAACCGGAGCTTTGATAGACGCAATACCTTTAGTGTTTTCAATAGTTTTTGGTAACTCAAGCCACTCTTTTATAAGCATTTGTTTTTTAGATTCCGCATTGAGCATGCCGCCTTTGAAACCGTCTGATTTAAATGAACCTTTAAAATCCTTGGTATTTATGGCAGCATTAAAACTCTTTTCATCTCCTTCGTATATTACTTTTGTATCAGTTAAAACCTGAAGTAATTTTGGGTGCAGGTTTGTCATACTTTTAGCATTGGCGGTGCCTTGATAAGTTGTATTTTGATCTTTATCGACAAATACTTTGCTAGTTAGTAAAATACGTGGTGCATAATGGCTTTTCGCAACGGCATTTGAAGTAATTGTGGTATTTTCGGTTTTTGAGCTATAAAAGACTTTTGAATTTAACGACAGTACATCCAAGTTAGCCGTAGCATTCTGGTCTTTAAATATCTTATTGCCTTTAGTGCGGGCCAACACTGTAAGTCCATGCTTGGAAACATTAAAATCATCTATGATCGCATAATTTACCTGCTTGGCATCAATTGGTATATTATACCTATCGTAATACATTTGATTAACAGTAAGATCTCCGCTTCCTTTAAAATCCATACCGCCTACTGCCTGGGCTTTAAGGTTTACTTTGCCGTAATTTAGATCTGTTTTAAAATCAATATAGCCCTTTTTAAAACTATTTGTATATATATCAAAGAATATCTCATTCATCTTTGCTTCCATACGGTTAAATCTATAGTGTTTATAGTCATATGGTGTAGCAGTAATACTGCCTTCTTGTATTATTAGGCTAAAATCGATCTTTTCTTTTGGTGTATTTTTATCTCCCTCAAATGATTTTATAAGTTTTGTTAGATTTGTGATATTAAGGTCAGAAATGGATATAGAGTGCAAAACTATCTTTTTTTCTAATAGCGAAAGCGGACTCCACCTCACGTTTAGATTAGAGGCTAGCGGCTTTTTATCATATGTTATCTGCTTGATATTTACGCCCTCTAGCAAATCACCGGTAATATTTTCATATACAATTTTGTGAGATTTTAGCCAATCCTGTGTCAATTTTTCTACGACAGCAGGAGTGTTCGCCAATATGGTAAAAAGCACCATTAAAAAGACTACAAGCACCATTCCAAAAAATAATATTTTTTTCAAAATGATTGCCCCAATTGAAATTGAATGTTGTATTGAGATGCATCATGAACATTTGCGCCAACATCTAGCTTTAACGGCCCTACTGGAGTTATATATCTAACCCCAATACCTGCTGATGTAATGATATCACTATAAAAATCATAGCTTTTTGCATTTATCATTGTGTTATCGGTAAATACAGCTCCATAAATATTTTCGTAAATAGGATAGTTTACCTCAAACGAAAGATTTGCCATGCTCAATCCGCCTTCGACAGAATCTTCCACTGGAGAGTTAATGACTCCTATTTCATTAAACCCATACCCCCTGTTGCTAAAAGAGCCTCCTCCAAAAAACAGTTTAGATTCCGGCAAGAGATTAGATATCATCTCTATCGTACCCATTTTGCCTACTGCCGCAAAAGTAATATTCTTCCATGTATAAATACCTCTAGCTTCAAAAAGCATTTTTACATAATCGCTTGCGTCAGCACTGTATGGCAAACCGTATTCCAAATAGCCCGAGAAATAATATCCGTTTTTTGGATTTAATCTATCATCTCTGGCATCATAGGAAATTTGAAAATATGGATAATATAGTAAAAAATTACCGTATATAATACCTGGTTCCGGTGCGTCCAAAACCGATATGTTGATATTTTCTGCCGATAATCCCGCTTTTAAAAATAGTTTATCAAATTGATAAGCTGCAAATGCTTTTAAATACTCTTTTTCTTCTTTAAAGCCTTTATATTCTAAATTTGAATATCCGCCGTTCAACCCAAGATCAAAATAATAATTTTTATAATTAAACAGAGATGGTCTAAAAAAATCTATATCATACAGCTGTTCTTTGGCAGAATAGTTACCTGTCAAAATAAGTCTTTGAGCATTGCCAAAAAAATTTCTCTTGACTAACTGTGCTTGAACCCTTGGTCCTGCATAACTATCATATCCCAAACCTCCGCTAAAATAGTATGGATTTTCCAATAGTTTAAGAGTAATATCAACGGGAACAACATTATATATTTTACGATCTGCATTGATAAGAATACTGTCAAATGCTTCAAGATCTTCGAGCCTCTGATAAGTCGACTTTATCCTCTCTGTGCTAAATTGTTCGCCTTTTAATGCTTCAACCCGAGAAAGCACAACAGCGTTATCTATCTCATCTGCTCCTTTGACAGAGGTGTCGCCAAATGTACAAATATCGCCCTTTTTGAGTTTATATATTAAATCGGCTTTGTTTGTTTCAATGTCAACATATGCTTTTGTTTCCATATCATAACTGCAATAACCGTCTAATAATAATTTGGCAATGATCGCGTTTTTGCTTTCAACAAATTGTTTTGGTTTAAAAATATCTCTCTCTTTATACTTAATAAAAGGAGTGATATCATAATCACTTTCTATAAAAATAGAAGATATTCTTACTGGTTCATTTTCGTTGATCAATATTCTAACAGAACTGTTGTTTTCTCCTATGGTGTATGTTGCATTATAATAACCTTCTGAATCAAAAAAGCTTTTTAATGTTTGTGGCAATGATTTGATCAGTTCGGCATTGATACGAGGCGTGCTGTCTCTCCAAAATCTAAGCCAATCTCTTGTTTTTACATCAAGTGCTTCTTCGATCTCACTGATTGAAATTTGAGTTGCACCCAAAATCTCTATAGTTTTTGTCTCTGTTTTGAGATCTTCGTCGGCCATGCCGAGTAAAGATACAGCACAAAAAACAAAAACTATATTTCGCATCATCTATTATCCAACCGGCCATAATTATTTTTAACAAATATTGTAATCAGCCATTGTGAACTATTTGTGTTATACACGAATTTGACCATTGCCGTAAATTTTATATTTGTAGGTTGTAAGCTCATTGATCCCCATCGGGCCTCTGGCGTGTAGTTTGTTGGTCGATATACCTACTTCTGCCCCAAAACCAAATACACCTCCATCTGTAAAACGGGTACTTGCATTGACATATACACAAGCAGCATCAACTTGGTCTAGAAAATATTCTGCGACTGTGTAATTTTCAGTTATTATAGCTTCAGAATGTTCTGATCCAAAACGTCTTATATGCGCTATTGCCTCATCGACACCGTTCACCATCTTGATATTCAATATATTTGCAGCATATTCAGTATCAAAATCTATTTCAGTAGCCAGCTCCATATCTACTATCTCTTGAACTTCAGGATCTCCTTTGAGCTGTGTGCCTTGATTCACAAAAGCATCATAAAGATCCAGCAGTATATCTTTTGCAATATTTTTATCTAATATCAGTGTCTCCATAGCATTACAAACCCCGGGTCTTTGGCATTTGGCATTTATGGCTATTGAAATAGCTTTTTGTTTATCGGCATCACTATGAATATATACATGGCACAATCCCTTGTCATGTTTGACTACCGGCACAGATGAATTTTGGGAAATAAAACGGATGAGCGCTTCTCCGCCTCTAGGAACTACTAGATCCACATACTTATCCATCTTGATAAGTTTTGCTACGCCTTCTCTAGAGCTATCCGGAAGCAAAGATATGATCGCTTTTGGCAAATTATTTATTCCCAAAACTTCCTGCAGGATGCTTGCAATGATGCGATTTGAATATTCTGCTTCCTTTCCGCCTTTGAGTATGGCGACATTCCCGCTCTTAAAACACAGTGCTCCGACATCAGATGTTACATTTGGACGAGATTCATAAATAACGGCTACCACCCCTATAGGAACTGCCACTTTTTCTATGCGCAAATTATCGTCATTTACCCAGCCTTCCAAAACTCTGCCGACCGGCTCTTTCAAAGCAGCGATTTCACGCAATGAAGTTGCCATATCTTTAATGCGTTCTTCATTCAACAATAGCCTATCAAGCATTGCGCTCTCAATGGCATTTTCTTTAGCTAGATCCATGTCTTTACTGTTTTCTGCGATTATGCGTGATGTTTGATTCTCCAACGCATCCGCCATTTGCAGCAAAATACGATTTTTATCCCTACTTGAAAGTGTTGCTATAATTGGTGCTGCTTGTTTTGCTTGTTGCAAATATGACTCCATAGCCATAATCCTTCATTATAAAATATGATGTTATATTATGACATATAGCTATAAAGTATTAGCTTATCTTTCTAAAATTCTTATACGATCCAAGATGCAGCAAAACCGATAAGCCCGCCAAATACTCCTCCCCATACGACAAGCCACCCTAAATGTTCTTTGATCAGTGTTTGCACTAATTCTTTTATCATTTTCGGGCTAAGTTCATCTAATCTTTTTGAAACTATATTGTCTATAGAAGCTATAAGATCGCTTTGGAGTGAACTTTTTTGCAAATGCTGCTGCAAATCTTCATGAAATTTTTGTGATCTTACCAAAGAGATCAATGCGGCTTTCAACTTCTCATTAAATGGTTCTTTATAGGAATCTAGCAAGCTCTCTCCGCCAAACATCGAAAGCATTCCTCCTATCTTGGACTCCATTACTGTAGCTTTTACAGCCTCAAATGCCGGGGATATATCGGCACTCTCTATCATAGGAGATAGATCTATCTTCATCTCTTCGTTCATTAAAAAGTTTTGAATATTCTGAGAGCTAAAGAACTGCTCCATTATCATCTTGTGAATGGCTTTTTTAAAAGCTTCAAAATTTTGCTCTATGACGCCTGAACCGTAAAGAAATGGCACCTTCTCAAAAAGCATATAAATAGCAAGCCAATTGGTCAGTGCGCCCGAAAGGGCATAAAGCCCCGTGTTCAATATCGGTTTTTGTAAAAATGAAGGTAATATGAATGCTAAACCTATTAGCAAAATCGATATGATATTTGTCATGAGCGATTTTGATATTTGCATTTGCTTCCTTAGAATATAGATTTTACCGTAATATTATCATAACGGCGCTATAAAAGTGGTTTTAAATGATGTTTGGCTATAATAAAAATCATTTTATTATGTGACAAACACAAGGAAAACAATGCGATTTGAAACAGTCATCGGACTTGAAGTACATGTACAATTAAATACAAAATCTAAGATCTTTTGCTCTTGCCCTACCAGCTTTGCAGAACATCAAAACAGCAATACTTGCCCGGTATGTTTAGCTTTACCAGGTGCATTGCCGGTATTAAACCTTGAAGCAGTTAAAAAAGCTATGCTATTTGGAAATGCAGTCAATGCTACAGTCAATCAAAAATCTATATTTAACCGAAAAAGTTATTTTTATCCTGATAGCCCTATGGCTTATCAAATCTCACAATTTGATATTCCTATAGTAGAACACGGCGAGCTTTTTATCAATCTTGAAGACGGCACAACAAAAAGAATAGGCATTACAAGAGCCCACCTAGAAGCAGATGCCGGAAAAAACATCCACGAAGGATCCATTTCTAAAGTTGACCTAAACCGTGCGGGGACACCATTGCTTGAAATAGTAAGTGAGCCTGAAATGCGAAGTAGCGAAGAGGCAGTTGCATATCTTAGAAAACTTCATTCTATAGTCAGATATCTTGATATCAGTGATGCGAATATGCAAGAGGGATCATTTCGCTGCGATGTGAATGTCTCTATACGCCCTGAAGGACAAACTGAATTCGGCACAAGGGTTGAAATAAAAAATATCAACTCCTTTCGTTTCGTAGCAGCAG